>Ga0256838_1000080_pt1 | contig 68745 bp, 63 predicted proteins | sample 4571419metaG_FD_185978 | JGI IMG/M metagenome (GOLD analysis project Ga0256838, IMG submission 185978) | Hydrothermal vent microbial communities from Guaymas Basin, Mexico - 4571-419 | ecosystem: Environmental > Aquatic > Marine > Hydrothermal vents | place: Mexico: Guaymas Basin | collected... | reverse complement strand
CCTATAGAGTCAAATTTTAATGTAGAGTTTCGTCATCCATTTTACGATTTAGAACTTGTAGAATTCTCACTCTCTTTGCCTCCTGCATTTAAATATACAGAGGGTAAAAGTAAATGGATATTTAGGGAGGCAATGAAAGGAATATTGCCTGAAATGATTAGGCATAGAAAAGATAAAGCAGAGTTTTCAGAAATAGTTATACAGCAAATAGAAGCTATAAATATGAACAGACTTCTTGATAATGCATTTATTGTAAAATTAGGTATTGTTAATCAAGAAGATATTGATGCTATTAGGAAAAGATATGATAATCAAAGGGTTAAAAGACCTTACCATATTTGGGGAGTAATTAATTTAGAGTACTGGTATAGATTTAATTTTGAAAAAGAGAGTCTAGCTAATATAGATAAAAAGGAAAGTGTGTAGTGTTAGCATATGGATATAATATCAAATGCCAAGGGATTTTAACAGAGGTTGAAGATAACTCTTATGAAACCATAGAGATAAAAAAATCAGTACTTTTGAGTGTAAAAGATAAAGTAAAGTTTAAACTAAAATTTTTCAACAATCAAGGTAGAGAGTTAACACTCTACACAGATAAAAAGTTTGTAACCACTCAAGAGGGGCAACTTTGGAGTTTTGAAGTTAAAGATGTGGTAACACTATTTTGGTACAGTGGTACTATGAAAATAGCATATATTGCTCATGAAAACTTTACGGATGCACTTTTGAAGTACTGGTGTTTGCATATCTGTCTGCCTACTTTTTTAACTATTGAAGAGAAGTATGACTTTTTACATGCGGGGGCTGTTGAAGTAGAGGGACAACCCATACTCTTTACTGCTGAGTCTTTTGGTGGTAAGTCAACGATGACAGACTATTTTTTAAAGCAAGGTATCACTATGGTATCTGATGATAAAGTAGGCTGTTTCGAAGAAGATGGTAACTATATGGTCGTACCCTCTCACCCTCATCATAGACCCCATAGAAAAATGGAAGATTTAGGCTTTTATGTAGAAAATACAGCAAAAGAAGCGAAACCTCTTCATGTTATTTATGAGTTAGTAAAATCTGATGAAAATGCAAGTGTAGTATTTGAAGAGGTTTTTGGTATAGAAAAATTTAAAATCTTACGCTACAGAAGTGAACTCAATCTCTTTTTTTTAAAGAGTAAACGTTTTACATTTTTAGCAAACTTAGCAAAGAAAGTACCACTATACCGTGTCACTGTACCATGGGATATGGAGAGATTAGATGAAGTCTATAAGATGATTTGTAACCATAGTAACAGTATCAACCCTTAACGATGCATTTTCAGTTTCAACAACTACTTAGCTTAAGTTTTATTGTACTTTTAAGTACTTATATGGGTACTTTGTATCTTTCGTTAGGGAGTATTTTCACTGTACTTATTTTTGTTATGTTGGTTGAACATCTATTTATATATGTAAAAGAAAAAAGCGTTAGCTACATCTCTTTCTCCTCTTTATCTACAGCATTAGGTGTGATGCTTATGATGGTTACTCCTTATGTGTGGATAACGATGTTTGTAACTTTTTTTGCGTTACTTCAAAAACAGTTTTTAACTGTAGAAAGAAAACACTTTTTTAATCCCTCCAATTTTGCTCTACTTTTAGCCTTGACACTTTTTTATAAAGATGCCCACATTGTACTAGGGCAGTTAGGCGATACTTTATGGTTAAAGTTGGTTCTTATTGTGGTTGCTATGTCTATATTGGTACGTGTTGACAGATGGGTTATTCCTTTATCTTTTACACTCTTTTATCTGTTTTTTCAGTACCACTTTGTTATAAGTTATGATCCTGTGCTTATTATGGAAGATCTGTATCATCGTTTTTACTCTGTCTCATTTACACTGTTTATCTTGTTTATGCTTACTGACCCAAAAACAACACCTCAAGCCTTACATCTACAGTTAGTTTTTGCTCTTCTTATCGCTTTTTGTGCTACTTTACTAGACCGAATATACGGTTTTAGAGTACAGCACCTTTTTATGGTACTTTTTTTACTCACCCCTCTTGTACCCATAATGACAACCTATAAAGAGAGTAAAAACAAAAAAAGATTACTTATCTTTACTATAAGCATCTTTCTCTTAGCACTAAGTGTTATAATATTCATTCAGAGTCAACCACCTTATTATTATGAAATGGAAAATTGATGAATAAAGAGATAAAAATAAGTATGCTAATACTTCTTGTAGGTTTTATGGCTATAGCACTATATTGGTTTATGCCCCTTTCCCAAACAGATACTTCTACTGTATCAAACACTAAAGAGAGGGTACTTCTACCTAAGCATGATATAGATACCTATCAAAACATACCACTAGTTCATGCGTACAAAGAAGAGTTAAAAGCACTCATGGCTCAAGGTAAAGCTGTTGTACCTTTAAAAAGTTCTGAACTAGATGCGTATGCCACAAAAGTGCAACAACTCTTACTAAATGATAGCCAATTCCTCAAAGAGACAAAACAAGGTAATAGACTTTTACATAATGACATGATGCGTATATTACCAGTGATACAGAGCTTGTTAGATGCAAAGAGTAAAGAGCAATGCAAAAGAGGTATCTGCTATAAAGCAGAGATGTACAACTATGTAACCAACACCACAACAAGAGCCATAGTAGATGCCAAGAAGATGCAGATTTTAGACATACAACGCTATGCAAACATGCAACCAGATATCTCGTTACGGCTTACTTACATCGCACAAGCTATCGCACTACATGCTCCTGAGGTTAAAGAAGAGTTAGGGTTTAACCCCTCTAAGAAAGACATAACGATGGCAAATGTAAGAGGTTCTTTGCAGGGTTCTCCTTGTCAAAACTCTGAACATCTCTGTGTAGCACCCACTTTTGCTGACCATAAACAAGAACAAGCACTATGGGCTATTGTAGATTTGAGTGAACTTACATTAGCAGCTGCCAAATGGGCAGGGTTAGGAAAAACAGCAACACCTGCTTGTATATCGGAGAGAAGTTTACAAAATAGATATATAATGGAAAACTTTTGCCAAAAAGATACCGAACTTATAAAGGGTGATTGGAAACTCTCTTACCGTATTACAGGTTCAGATGGTTTAGAAATTATAGATGCTTCTTACAAAGGTAAGCCTGTACTTAAATCGGCAAAAATTGTAGATTGGCATGTGAGTTATAAGCAAAAAGGAGCAGAAAATTTAAATACCTCTACCCCTACTATTATAGAGGGTAGGTTGGTAGAGTACAACATCTTAGATAAAGAGAACTACCTCTTTGGTTATAACGATGCGATGGGTTGTCCTATGTTCTCTACTTCTGTTGTATTACCTTTTAATGCTCCACAAGTAAAAAAGCTTAAGAGTGAAGATGGGTTTATGTTAACCCAAGACTACCGAAACCCCAAATGGCCAATGGCGTGTAATTATCGTTATGAAAATAGATTTGAATTTTATAACGATGGTTCATTTCGTGTCGTAGCAGTCAACAAAGGAAGAGGTTGTGGAGACAACGCTATCTACCGACCTGTAATGCGTATAGACATGAGCTTAGGAGACGACAAAGAGCAGTTTTATGGCTACGATGAGCGTTGGAAACTGTGGGAAAAAGAGTCATATGAAAAAGTAAAACATAACACAACACCATACGCCTACAAAATAAGTTCTAAAAAAGAGCCATCAAGAGGTTACTACATAGAGCCAAATTATGGGCAGTTTTCAGATGGTAGCCGTGGAGATAATGCCAATATTTTTGCAACAGTATTTAAGAAAAATGAGGGAGATACTGACCTTTTAACTCTTGGTTCATGCTGTAACTTAGATGAAGATGGTGTAGAGAACTATATAGATGAAGATCAGAGTATAGAGGGAGAAAATATCGTACTGTGGTATGTTCCTCGCATAACCAATGATATGAGAGAAGGGCATGAGTACTGCTGGGCAGATACAGTCATAGGCAAAGATGGTAACTTAGAAGTGAAAGTGTGGCCATGTATTGTAGGTCCTAAATTTGTTCCTATAGGAGAGTAGAGTATGAAAAAGTTATTGCCTATAGGGTTCTCTATGGTTATCGTGTTGTGCGTAGGTTTTGTAGTGGTTCAAAAAAAGAGTGAACAGCCATTAGCCGTAAAAGCTACCACTCAAGAGCTAGGTCTAGGGGAGTTTAAGCCTAAAAGATCTTGTGCAAGGTTACCAAAGTTTCTCAAACGTATGCACATTACACAACCTGTTATGATAGACCTCTCTCAAAAACGCTTTAAGGGTATAGCCCTCTATCATGGGCAAAAACTTCAAAAGGTACTACACCCTAAAATGTGGGAAAAGTATGAACACTTTAGTACCTACGCTTTAGACAAAGAGGGCAACATCTTCTTAGCTCCCTCTCCTTTTATAAGCATAAGAGCAAACACTTTTGCGTTACAGACTAACATCTATAAACTAGACTCTAAAACAGGTAAAATAGAACGATTTATGCACTTAAAAGATGTTCACCCCTCAGCACAAAACCCATACGGCATAAATGCTCTTGTCTATGACTGTGACGATGAAACATTGTGGGTCTCTGCCATAGATGAGACAAGCTATGACAAACAGAGAGGAACCATATACCATATAGATATAAAAACAAAAAAGATACTACAAAAACTAGAGGGCTTAGATGCCTTGAGCTTAGCATTGGTTCGGAGTGAAAAAGAGAAACATCTTTTAGTAGGAGGCAGTAGAAAAAGTGTATTGTATGCGTATCAAATAGTCAAAAATAGAGCTAAAAACAGAGCTAAAACACTCCTCACTTTACCAAATGCAAACGAATTCATACGTAAAATAAAAGTAAAAGCTAAAAATACCCTAGAGTTACAAACTATCCCTTTTATGTACTCACTTATCACCCAAACTGCAAAAAAAGACCGTAAATACTATCTTACAGCTTGGGATGAAAAGTTAAAAAGTTGGGTGTTTAAATAGATTTAGTAAGAAACATCTCTTCTTTTCTCCTACGTGAAACATTTCAATGACAATCTTATGATAATATTAGAAATGATTGGTAGTAACTACCTACGTTAATAAGAAATAATTTCCTTAGGAGGGAAGTATATCATGAATAAATGGATAAAATTTATTTTTTCACACCTAATATTTTTACTGTTTGTAACGGGACTGCAAGCAGATGTAAATGGTCTAGTTTTTAGAGATTTAGCAGTAGATGGTACAGCATTAAATACATATGGTTCTAAGGATAGTAATGAATTGGGAGTTGCTGGTGTAACAGTTACAGCCTATTATGATGGAGGCACAAGTACAACTACTACAGGAGCAGATGGTACTTGGAGCATAGCAACTACAAGTGATGTTCGGGTAGAGTTTTCAGATTGGCCAATTTATTTAAATGAGAGTCCAAATACAGCAAATAATATTGCTGTTCAGTTTGTCTCAGATGGAGATACAAGTGTAGATTTTGCTCTGCATGAACCAAGTGACTATTCTGATACTGCTACACCCGATTATATACTAGGCAGACAACAAACAGGTATAAGTGCAGACAATAGTCAGCCTGGTGTAGAAACAGTACATTACACGGACAGTGAACTAAACAGTGATTTCTGTGATGAAAATGGTGATCAAGGTACGGGTCCTGTACCTACAGTAAGTGCAGAGGTGAAAGATGTAGGTTCAGCATGGGGGCAGGCATTTCAAAAAGATAAGCAGAGACTATTTCTTTCAGCTTCACTCCAAAGACATGTTGGCTTAACTTCTGTAGGGTTAGGTAGAGTGTCAATACTTGATTATAGTGCGGGTGTAAATTCTGTGACTAATACATATATTGATTTACAGGGTGTAACACCAGCCAATGGTGGTGCAGATATTGATTTGGGTACCGTATGTAGAGCAGCAAGTTGTTCCAACGATGGTAGTACAAGTAGTAATACAGGCATAGCTGCTGATTATACACTTCCCGATAATGCATCTGACCCTAGTATAGATCTTGATGCTTATGCTAAAGTAGGAAAGATGAGTTTTGGAGATATAGACTTTGACCAAACTACAAATACTCTATGGTTAGTAAACTTAAATCAAAAAGGGATTATATCTGTAGATGCCAGTGGAGATTTGTCAAACTTGAGTTCTGCTACAAAGCAATACTCTATAGAAAATATGACAAATGTACCAACTTGTACCAACGGAGAACTTAGACCTTGGGCATTAACTACACATCAAAGTAAAGGGTATTTAGGTGCTGTCTGTGATGAATCTGATGCTAGTAATACAGACAATGAAGTAAGTACAGACAGTAGAGCTTTTGTACTCTCTTTTGATTTATCTGACCCAACTACAGGATTTACAGTAGAGCTAGATATACCTTTGGATTATAAAAATGGTGGTGATTCATGGCAATCTTGGAAAACATGGTCAGATGACAATAGTCGTGTAGACAGAAGCCATTGGTTTGATGAATATAATCAAGCAATACTTGGTGACATTGAGTTTGATGAAAATGATACAATGTATATTGCTTTTATTAATCGTTTTTCTATGCAAGGAACCTATCATAACAATCGCCCAGTGAGTGAAGATACAAGTGCTGATGAAAATGTTGTAGGTGTTTCTGACTTATTAAGAGCCTGCTACGAGAGTAACAGTACTTATAGTTTGGAAGGAACAGGTACATGTACTGCTACCAATGGTGATGATGGTTATTTCCTTTATGATAAGGGTGGAGATGGGATGAAAAATCTTTCTGGAGGTGCTTTGGCACTTTTAAAAGGAACTAAACAACTGCTTCATCTTGCTATAGATCCTTTTCCTGGAGGTGATAGTGATACTAAATATCAGAGTACTATTGGTATTAATACCTTAAGTACAATAGATGGCAGTATTGATAATTGGTACTCTATACTGTATGGGAATCCAAATGATTGCGATGGTGATGGTACTAATGAACACTCTGGATATAATGCAAAGGGAGCTTCTTTAGGTGATGTTGAACTTTTAACAGCTCCAACACCTACAGAGATAGGAAGTAGGGTATGGTTTGATGAAGACAGTGATGGAATCCAAGATGCAAATGAGAGTGGTATAGCAGATGTTAATGTCACACTTTATGCAGCAGATGGAACATTTATTGCTACTGTACAAACAGATGCTAATGGTTATTATCTTTTCTCTAATGACCCTTTAGGAACAGATACATCCAATGCTGAATATAATTTAACGGAACTTCTTGTAAACAGTGCATATATTGTACAAATACCAAATATAAAGGGTATAAATAAGCAAACAGAACTTGATGGAAAGGTATTGACCTTAACAGATGTAGGTGAAGGTAGTTATACCAATGTAAATGATAGTGACGGTGCAGTAAGTGAAAATGATGCCAATGCTTCTATTGTAGCTTCAGAGATAGCATATTCAGGTGCGAATAATCATAATGTTGCTTTTGGATTTAGACCTTTTTCATCAACACTCACAGGTCATGTTTATGAAGATAAAGATGGTGATCGTGTACAGAACAATGCAGATGAGAACTTATCGAATATTACTGTAACAGCAGTAGATTCTAATGGTGTTACCCATACCACAGAGACAAATGCAAGTGGAGATTATACATTTACTGATTTAAGTGTGGGTGATGCAAATATTACTATAGATGAATCAGATGATGACTTCCCTACAGGTGCAGCCCAAACAGAGGGAAGGAACCCAACAACAGTTACCATAGTAGATGGTAACAATGTAGAAGAGAACAACGGTTTTCACTTACCTATAGTTACGAGTATCACTTCAGATACACAAACAGAAGGTACGGGAAATGACTTAGTGCATACAGTTACTATGAGTGCTTCAACTAGTGTAGATAGAAATTACACCTTTAATGTAGTAGACAACAGTACAAATGGAGTAAATGACTATAACCTTACATACATATTTAGTGATGGTGTAGTTGACAATGGCGATGGCAATATCAGCGTTCCAGCAGGAGTAAGTAGCTTTACTGTTTCAGTAAAAGTGATAGATGACGATACAGCTGAAGATGATGAGTTCTACGACATAACAGTAGGTACAGTCAGTGCAACAGGAACCATACTGGACGATGACAAAGGTGCTATACACGGGCATGTATTTGAAGATAGTAACGGCGATGGCACACAGCAGTTTGATGAAGCAAACCTTAGTGGTGTAGATGTTATTATTACAGATAGTAACGATGTAGTAACTACTGTTACAACAGATGCAAATGGTAGCTATAGTGCAACAGACCTCCAAACAGGAGATGCAACAGTAGATGTAAATAACAGTACACTACCAGCAAACCTCACAAAACAGACAGCAGGAACAGATCCTCAAACTGTCACTATTACCTCAGGTGGAAATAGTAACGCAGGAGAAGATGGATACCAACAACCACCAGCGTCACAAGTTAAAGCAGTCATAGGAAACAGTGTATGGTATGATGAGAATGCCAATGGTGTACAAGATGCAGGTGAGAGTGGTATGGCTAATGTTACTGTTACACTAGATGATGGTAATGGAAATAGTATCACAACAGTAACAGATACAGAAGGTGGATACCTCTTCAATAACCTTGAAGCAGGAACATACAGTGTTACAGTGACACCACCAAGTGGAATGAATGCAACCTATGATGAAGATGCTACTTTAGATAATGTGACTTCTGTCACAGTTGCCGAAGGTGAAAAACATTTAAGTGCAGACTTTGGTTACAACTGGGTAAGCCCAACAGATACAACAAACCCACCAACAGATGCAACAGGTGCAATAGGTGACCGTATCTGGAATGATGCTAACGGTAATGGTGTACAAGATGCAGGAGAGAGTGGTATAGGAGGTGTGATTGTAACTCTTATGAATGATGCAAACAAAGATGGTATATATGGTGGAACAGGAGATACAAACGTAACAGCAACAACAGATGCTGATGGTTACTATATCTTTGATGATGTAGCAAGAGGTGCGTATGTGTTAGAGGTTAATACTTCTAGCTTACCAGCAAACTTTGCTACCACACCAACAGGTGACCCAGATAGTGATGGAGATAACACAAGTAACCCAATACCTCTAGCTCCAGGTGATGTTTACCTCAATGGAGACTTCGGATACCAACCAAGTGATGGTAGTACTATAGGAGATACAATCTACTTAGATGTAGATGCAGATGCTACACAAAATGGTAGTGAAGCAGGTATAGCAGGTGTAAGCGTAGCACTTCTTGATGATGGTAGTCATATAGTAGCTACTATGTTTACAGATGCAAACGGACACTATGCATTCTCTGGTGTACAAGCAGGAGACTATAACGTACGTGTAACAGATAGTCATGCAATTGTAAGTGACTTTATCCTTACGCAAGATGGTGGTAATACGATTACGGTTGATGGAAGTGCTGATTATCTTAACCAAGATTTTGGGTATAAACTCTCTAACCACAGCACAGGCGATGGTTTCATAGGAGATACTGTCTTCCTTGACCGTGATGGAGATGATACATTAGATGCAGGTGAAGGTCTTGAAGGTGTAACTGTTAAACTTTATGACGAGGCAGGAGTAATAGAACTTTACGCTACTGTAACAGATGAGAATGGACACTATACCTTTAGTGGACTCTCAGCAGACCATAACTACACCGTAAAAGTAGATACAACAACACTACCAAACAGTGGAACAAACTTAAGTAATAGTGTTGACCCAGATGGTAATACAGCCAATGAATCTCTAGTCGTACTGAATGCAAGTAACAGCCAAATAGATTTAGATCAAGACTTTGGATACACGGCATCTACAGCAAATACGCTTAGTGGTACACTCTTTAAAGATAGTGATACCAATGGTACTTTAGATGCATCAGAGAGTGAGCGATTTGAAAATGTAACAGTTGTTCTTCTTGATGATGCTAACCATACCGTAGCAACTACAAAAACAGATGCCAATGGTGACTATAGTTTTACAGGTTTAAATGATGGTAACTATACAGTATATGTAAGCGACGATTTAGGTGTAATGACAGGGTACTGGAGTACACATGGTGCAAACGATGGGGCAGATGACAATGCACAAACAACACGCTACACCGTAGAACTTACAGCAGGAGAGACAGATAACACAGCTGACTTTGGATTCTATAAAGTGGGTGGAACTCTTGGTGACCGTGTTTGGGAAGATGCAGATGCAGATGGTATTCAAGATGCAGGAGAGAGTGGTATCACTGATGCCAATGTGACATTGACTATTACCTACCCTAATGGTGATACAGCTATTGTAAAAACAGTAACAGATGCAAATGGGGATTATCATTTTTATAACCTCATGCTTGATGAAAACTTTAACAGTGGTACATTACCAACGTATGAACTGACGGTTTCTGTATCAAGTACCTATGAAGCAAGTCCAATAGAAGAGGGTAGTGACAAAGAAGTAGATTCTAGTGACCCAACAGGTACGAGTGTAACAGTAGTACGTGGAGCAGAAGATGAAAGTTATGACTTTGGATTCTATGTTATCCCAGATGTAATAGTAGGAGATGTAACTGTAGAAGAGGGCGATGACTTAGTCTTTGAAGTAAACCTCACAAGCCCAAGTAGTCAAGATATCAATATCACGTTAACAACAAGTGATAATACTGCTAAAGCAGGAGATGACTACAATGCAACAACCGTAACTATTACTATATCTGCAGGTAGTACAACAGGTAGTGTAACTGTGCCTACTATAGAAGATACTACAGATGAGTCAGATGAAAATATGACACTCTCAGTCAGTAGTACAGAAGGTGGATCTGTAGGAGACACTACAGATACGGGTACAGGTACTATCTTAGATGATGATACAGTGACAGTGCTTACGGTTTCTTCAGATAGTGTAACAGAGGGTACAGATCTTGTACATGATGTAAACTTAAGTGGTTTAGCCGATGCAAATAGAACCTACTCATTTAGTATAACAGATAACACAACAGAGGGTGCAAATGACTATAACCTTACGTTTGTATTTAGTGATGGAGTGGTTAACAATGGTGATGGAACTATTACTGTTCCAACAGGAGTAAAAGACTTTACTGTAACAGTTGAAAGTATAGATGATACAGTAGATGAAGATAGTGAAGATTATACTATTACTGTAGGGGGCGTAGGTGCAACAGGAACAATAGAAGATAATGATGCACCACCAACAGTCTTAACCGTAACAGATGACAACGTAACAGAGGGAGAAATACTTGAACATAATGTTACATTGAGTGAGGTATCTGAAGCCAATACAACATACTGTTTTAAAATAGAAAATAACACAACAGAAGATGATGACTACAACGCATCTGATGACAATATTACCTTTAGTGAAGGGGTAACTTATGATGAGAATACAGGAGAGATAACTGTACCAGCAGGGGTATTAGAATTCCAAGTATTTGTATCAAGTGTACAAGATGAAAATCGTGAAGAGTATGAAGAGTTTTATGATATCTGTATAGGAGAGGTTAATGCAACAGGAACTATTACACAAGAAGAAGATGAAACGATATTACCAATAACGATATCATACGTATATGCCACATCGTATGGAGATAGTGTAGATATAGAGTTTGCAACAGAGACTGAGATGGGTAATGTTGGGTTCAATATATACGCAGTAAAAGGTACAAAATGGATAAAATTAAATAGTGAACTTATTATGGGACATATAGACTCATTTGAACTTCAAGAGTACCATGTTACTGTAGATGTACCAAAAAATCTTGGCACATATACTATAGGTATAGCAGGAGTAGATTTTGATACAAGTGAAGAGAGACATGGACCATTTAGATTGGGAGAACAAACAGGATTTAAAACAGTTACAGAAGCGATAGACTGGAAAAAGATAAAAAAAGAAGTTGCATTAGATCGTAAGATGAAAACAGCAATGAAGAAAGAGTTGAGAGTAACTGGAGATATAAAACTTGAAGAACAAAGTATTCAACTCAATGTTCCTGAAAATGCTGTGTACCGTTTAGAACATGAAGAACTTTTAATGCTAGGAATAGACCTGAAAAGAACAGAAGGTAATACAATAGCAATAAGCTTTAAAGGCGAAGGGGTTGAACGACACATTGGTGGTTTAGATAGAAAAGGGAAATGGACAGTAGGAAGTTGGATAGAGTTTAAAGGGGATAAAATAAATAGTAATGATGGACGTTACCTCAAAACTAATACTTATGAACTTTGTGTAGATGAATCATTGGTTGTAGAGAGTGATGGTATTGAAGCAGTTACAAGTGAAGAAGAAGTATTTGAAAACAACAACAAATTGAGTTCAGTTAATCCTAGTCCAGATATATTTTATGATACATACCTACTTGTAAAAGATATGGGTCAAGCGACTTTAGAAAGAGAGTTTGATATGGAATTTGTTGAGGGAAGAGTAGTTGACTCACTGGCTATCTATATAGGAACAGTGACAGAAGCACAACACCAAGTACAAATTTTGATAAATGGTACAGAAGTAACAACAGAACAAGTTCAAGGTCGTAAAGTATGGGAAATAGAGATACCAATAGATGATTTAAGTATTATCAATGAAGGAAGTAATACTTTAACTATAGTTGCTATGGGACAAGATATAGGGTATGACATATATTATTATGATAAAACAGTTATACATTATGAAAATGAAATGCCATTAGCATCAAAGATGTCTGAAGTGACTATTACCGATAAAATAGTCAAATCAGATATTGAAGTAAAAGAGGGGACGGACTATGTCATGATATCTCATCCACTCTTTATGAATGATATGTTAAACCACTACATCACACAACGTAAAAGTGAAGGATGGGGTGTTCAACTGGTGAATGTAGAAGATATCTACCAAGCATATGGAAATGGTATGGCAACACCAGAAGCAATTAAATCTTACTTAGCTGAAGCAGCGGAAAAAGGTGTAACCCATGTACAACTTGTAGGAGCAGCAACAGTAGATTACAACGACTACTTAGGAGCAGGTTCTATAAGCTTTATTCCAAGTATTTACGTTTATACAAATCCAAATACTACTCACACCCCAAGTGATATTTCATTTGTAGTAGATGAAGAGGGTATAGCACAAATGGCAATAGGTAGATGGCCAGTAAGAAGCTTAGATGAGTTAGAAACAGTGATTAATAAAACATTAAGTTGGAAGAGTTCAGGACAGGCAGCATCTCATACTGCTCTGCTTATTGCAGGGGAAGATGAAGGAACTACCGTTCATACAAAACAGATGGATGGGTTAGGAAGCAAACTAGAGGCTAATGGTTGGAATAATACTAAAATCTATATAGATGTATTTGTTCAAGAGAATAATGGAGACTTAAATGCAGCTGTAACAGATGCAAGAGAAGCTTTGTTATCTACATTAAATAATGGCCCAACAGTTACAATGTTTAGTGGACATTCATCATTTACTAAGTGGTCACATGATGGTTTATTTAGAGAGAGTGATATAGCAGAGTTAAGTAATAATGAGAAACCAACAATAGCTTTACCTCTCTCTTGTTACTCAACATATGTTGAAAATGCATCAAGCGTAACGATTGCACATGAACTTTTGACTCAAGGAGAACAAGGTGCTGTAGCAGTATATGGCTCAGTGTTATTTAGTACTTATAGTCAAAATAGTTTAGTTGCATCAAAGATTATGGATTATTTACTTCAAGGTGAAACCTTAGGTGAAGCAATACTTCATACAAAGCAAAACCTTGGAAGTTATTACAAAGATGTTATCTTAAATGGTAACCTCTTAGGTGATGTTACACTTAGATTGGAGTAAATATTTATTATTTATCTAATATGATTATAATGTCATTATAAAATAGTTATTTAAAGGATTATATGTGAAAAAAGGTATATCAATAATAGGTTCACTGCTAGTAGTGTTAGCAGTGAACCTTAGTGCAGAAGTAGTAAAGCTTGATGCTAAAAAGTTACAAGAGATTAAAACAAATACTAAAGCACTTCAAAAGTCGACCTTGAGTCTTGTTGAGGCTATAGATAAAGATAGTGTTTACTTCTTAAAATTAGAGTCTCAAACAAAAAGAGGTATTCGTGTAGTCAATGCTTTTCTTGATAAAAAGACAGGGGCTGTTTATTTTGGTGCGGGGTATGACAAAGAGGGAAATAAGATGGTTTTTCCTAAAAATACAGATAGCATTAAAGCAGGTGTCTCTTTTAGCTATGGAAAAGGTAGTAAAGAGATTTACCTTGTAACAGACCCAGAGTGTAGTTACTGTAGAAAATTTGAAAAAGCTGCTGAGGGTAAATTGGCAGAGTACACAGTACATGTAATCTTCTTTCCACTCAATTTTCATAAAAAAGCACCTGCTATGATAGAGTGGATAATGCAAGGTAAAACAGATGCAGATAAAAAAGAGCGTTTAACTCAAGTTACACTCCATAACTCTACAGAGTATAAGAAGTTTGATCAAAAGGGTAAAAAACCTTTTATATACTCAGCAGATACTAAAAAAGTGATAGATAGAGCTATGAGAGCAGTAAGAGAGTTAGGTACAAGAGGTACTCCTTCAACTTACGATGAAAACTTTACTAAAATACCTTGGACACAGGTTGTCACTCCAAAGGGAAAACCTTTTAAAAAGAGGTAATGCATCTATGGATTTAAATAAAAAAATAACCTTTGCAGATACCATTTTTGCTCAAGAGGTAGATGATGAGATGGTTCTACTAGACATGAATAGCGAAAATTACTTTGGGCTTGATGAAGTAGGTACAGCTATATGGCAAGCTATGGAAAAAGATAAATCACTTCAAGAAGTACTAGACTCACTACTTCAAGAGTATGAGGTTGAGTCTGATGTGTTAGAGAAAGATTTGATACGTTTTGTCAATCAACTACTTGATAACCAGTTAATAGAGGTAAAATAGAAGTGAATTTATCACAATACTTAGAGAAAGAGGGTATCACCTTAGGGAGTGATGTTATGCTTAAACTAGAGAACTTTGCTTCACTTTTACATGAGTGGAACCAAATACATAACCTAACAGGGGCTAAAAGTATAGATGCTATTTATGTTAATATCATAGATTCTCTTTATCCTTTAAGTTTTATCAAACAACCTAAAACACTTTTAGATGTTGGAACGGGTGCAGGTTTTCCTGGTTTAGTGTTGGCTATTGCTCTTCCTCAAACTAAAGTGGTACTTGCAGAGCCTCTTAAAAAAAGAGTTTCATTTCTTAAATACGCAAGTATAGATTTAGAGTTAGACAACGTAACAGTTGAAGCTAAAAGGGTTGAGTTTATAGAGTATGAAGCTTTTGATCTTATTAGCTCACGTGCAGTTACCAATACAAAGTTACTCTTGGAGTTAACTAAAAATATTACTAATGAATCTACAGAGTATCTATTCTACAAAGGCTCACGTGTTTTTGATGAAATAGAAGCGGTACAACATCAGTTAAATTATGATATAGTAGAGAAAAATCAACGAAATTATCTCTATATTAAAGGTGTATAAATGATTTTAAAGCTTATTATATTTGCAGTAGTTGGAGTACTTATATATAGATTTTTTGGAGGAAAATTTCCAAAATTTTCGAGAACTTCAGAAGAGAAAAGACTTGATAAAGATACATTAGTTGAGTGTGAAAAATGTCATACTTACATTACGGTAAAAGAGAGTATTATTGTTAATGGTAAGTATTATTGTGATGAGTGTGTAGTTTAAATAATAAGGAGTTAAGGTGATAGTAATTGGACACGAATGGATAAATAGCAGTCGTTTTATGAAAGTATTTTCAGAAGATGAGATTAAGAATACAGAGATTAATAGTATTGTTTTACTTGAACCATTGGTTGACTCTATTAAATTAGCAAACTATTGTCAAGCTAATGATGTTCCTTATGCAGTGACAGTAAGTTCACTCAAAGATGCCATATTCTGTAATTCTTTAGAGGCAAACTTTATTATCTGTGAAGAGAATGAAGCGTGTATTATTCAACCTATCGCAGAGAAGTATCTCTTTGATACAAAGATATTGGTACTTATCCATGATGAAAAAGATATAAGTAAAATAGCTAGATTAGGTATAGATGGTGTAATTTTTTCAGAGGCTATAAGTTAAACTATTATGATAAAAGAGTTCAAAAAATATAAAATCACTTATCTGTTTATCATATTAAATTTTATCGTTTATCTCATCTCAGCGTTTTTGAGTAGCGATATTATAGATATAGATATAAAAGTACTTTTAAATATGGGTGCACTGTATGGTCCTTATATGGTACTTCACTCAGAGTGGTGGCGTCTTTTTACTGCAATGTTTTTACATTCAGGAATGACACATTTACTTATGAATATGTTTTCACTCTATCTTATAGGTCGTGTGTTAGAAAGCTATTTTGAGAGAAAAACCTATATTGCTATCTATCTCTTTTCTGGTCTTGTAGCTGGGTTGGTTTCAGAGTTTATGCACCCTGTAAATGTAGCTATCGGTGCATCTGGTGCGATATTTGGTGTACTTGGTGCAATAGCAGGCTTTTTCCTAGCTTTTAGAGAGCGTATAAAAGAGCAGAGCAAAGCCTTTATGAAAGACTTTGGTATTATTATTATTATTAACTTAGTGCTAGGATTTACTATCCCTTCAATAGACATGAGTGCACATATTAGTGGTTTAGTTGTAGGTTTTATAGGAGGGTTTGTAGTCTCTAAAAATCCAAAATTTATCTGGCTCTATGTTATGCTAATGACACTCATTATATTGGGTAGAATTTTTTATATGCATGGACACTATGTTGAAGCGATGTTTTAGCTTTTTCTTTCTAAGCCTACTTATAGTAGGTTGTAGTGTCGTAAGTGTAAACGTGTCACCCTCTAAAACGATTAAACTAGCTAAATTACTGCAAAGCTTAGACCCTACTACACCTAAAAAACAGACACTTAAACTCTCTAAAGATATTTTGCACAAAACTTCTCTTTTAGCCCAAGAGTTCAAACTAACCTCTCCACCACTTTTTCATAACACTCTAGTAAACCTTGGGTTTCGTAAAAAAGGACTCTGCTACCACTGGAGTGATGCACTTTATCTTCATCTTCTCAATCGTTATGAAAACTTTGAGTTTCATCTTATAGGTGCAAACATCGGAGAGTACTTTTTTGAACACAATGCTTTGGCAGTTCTTAAAAAAGGGGGTGTGATTGAAGAGGGGGTTGTGATAGACCCTTGGAGAGACTCAGGAGATTTATATTTCTCTAAAATAAATGAGGACAAAGCCTACAATTGGGTACATAGAGCCAACAGAGGGTGCCTAAGTAAGCCTTTAAAACGGTAAATAGATCTTATCTATTAGCTCAGCATACTCATCTTTTGCACTAGAGTCTATGGTGATACCTCCACCACTTTTGTAAAAAAGTTTATGATTCTCTTTTTCGATAAAGCGTATCATCACACTAGAGCGTAGGGACTCACCATCAAACAGACCAAATATACCAGTATAAAAACCTCTCTCATAATCTTCCATCTCCTCTATAATCTTTAGTGTATTTTTTTTAGGTGTTCCAGAAATAGACCCAGCAGGAAGTAGTTGTTCTAACACGTCACCTAACGTGTCTCTCCACTGAGAAGGTAGTGTAGCGGTGATTTTGGAGCTTACTTGTAGAAGTGCTTTCTCTCCAGCTTTTATCTGCTCTACAAAGCGAAACTTCTCTACCTTTACATCTACGCCTATAATACCCAAGTCATTACGCATAAGATCAACAATCATCACATGCTCAGCCATCTCTTTTTTGTCTGCTAATATCTTCTCTTTAGCTTGTGGGATATTTGCATCTATCGTACCTTTCATAGGGTAAGTAGAGATGGTGTTTTGCTCTATGTTGACAAAGCGTTCAGGAGAGAAACAGATAAATTCATCTTTAAAATAGAGTTTAAACTTTGACCTTGCGTAGGTAAATATCTCTTTAAGGCTAAAGCTACTCTCTATGTGTGTCTTAAAGGTAAGGTTGAATAGGTAGGTATTGCCTAAGCGAATCTCTTCAAGTACTCGATACATAGCGTTTTGATAGGTAAAAAAATCTATGGGAGATTTGGAGAAAGTAAAACTATCTGTACGTTTTTTAACAGGGTAGTTACGCCACTCTTCTAATTTGTAAAATATATCATCATCTAAGGAATGAAGTGCCTTGGCAAAGATTTTCTTTTTGTCATAAGAGACGATAAAAAGAAAAGGTGTACGTGCTTTAGAGAGTCTGTTTATTTCAGTAAAACCCTCTTTAGTAGTAAGCCAAGACATTTCATTTACCCCTAGATGTTGTTGTGTTAGCTGTCTAACAAGAGTAACTTTAAAATGGCCATACGCATATAGACACCATTTTTTACTTGGTTTAAAACTTTACACCGTTTATCTTCTAGCATCTCATCGGAGATATCGATATTTCTCATCACAGGTCCAGGGTGTAAGACTAACACATCTCTCTCTCCTAAACGCTTATGGTCGATACAGTAGTGCTTTGCATACTCTTCATAGTCATCAAAAAGAGGAGAGGCGTGTCGCTCTAGCTGGGCTCTTAAGCTCATGATAACATCAACCTTATCTACAACATCTTCAAGGTTCTCATACTGAGGTAAATCACTCTTTGGCATAAACGGTTTAGGTGCAACTAAGAGTACATTCATCCCCATGCGTCTAAAGAGACGTATCCCTGAGGTTGCTACACGAGAACTTACGATGTCTCCCACAATGGCGATGGTTTTACCTTTGATGTCACCATCAAAATGCTCTACTAAAGTAAAAAGATCAAGTAGGGCTTGGGTAGGGTGTGCATAGTTTCCTGCACCTGCATTGATAACAGGTGTCATCTGCATATTTGCTAAGAGTTGTGGTGCTTCGTTGTCAGAGTGACGAATAATAACCCCATCAGGCTCCATGGCACAAAGGTTAGCAAAGGTATCTTCAAGTGATTCACCTTTTTTTGTAGAGGAGCGTGAGGGGTCAAGATGTACCACAGAAGCACCTAATCTTTTAGCTGCTACTTCAAAAGAGCTTCTTGTACGTGTAGAAGCTTCAAAAAAAAGGGTTATGAGAAGTTTGTCACATAAAAGTTGAGGCGGACGTTTAGCTTTAAAGGTTTTAGCATCATATAGTAAGTTTTGTATCTGCTGGTCTGAAAAGTTGTTGGTATCTACTAAGTGTTGCATGGTTGTCCTTGGATTTTAATTTCGTATTATAGCTAAGCGATGGTAAAAATTCATTATGCAATCGCGTTGTCATAGTAAGATTTTAAGATCTAAATTGAGTGATATATCTGCTCAATCCTTCCTCTACACTCCACCACTGTGGAAAGACTGTATCGTAGTAGGGTTTTGTAACTTCATGAAAACTTTTACTATCTTCATGTAGATTTACACACCACTCAAACTCTACATCAAAAGTTTTTAAAGCCAAAATAGAGAGTAGTGTATCGTTGATGCACCCTAAACGGCTAGGGGTAACTAAAAGGGTTTTAGCTTCAAGCTCTTTAATGAGATTTATCATCATGTACTCTTTGGTAATAGGAACCATAAGACCACCCGCCCCCTCTACTAAAAGAATGTCACAAAGTTTTGAGAGTTCTTGGTGTTTCTCTATAATCCTCTGTAGGTTGATGGTCTTCTCAATATCTGCACAAAAAGGTGCAGAGGGAAGAGGAAACGTGTACGCAGTAATATCTTTAGCTGTAAAGTTTTTAAAGTTCTTGTTTACTTTTTGACACGCTTCTAAAAGTATAGTAGCATCAAGAGGGGACTCTTCTACTCCTGTCTCTATGGGTTTAAAAACACCTACTAATAGACCTTTAGAAGCAAAAGCCTCTATGAGTTGTAGTGTTGTGTGTGTTTTGCCTACATTTGTACCTGTAGCAGTGATAAAAAGTGTTTGCACTTGAAAATCCTTGATTTTAATGTATAATGATAAAATAAATAATTTATAATAGGAAGTTTAACATAACATGCCAAAGAATGACCAAGAATTAGAATTTGATTTAGCACTAGAATTAGAAGAACCTAAAATGTTTAGAGTACTACTACATAATGATGACTATACTAGTATGGATTTTGTGGTAGATATTTTGGTGGGTATCTTTCACAAAACACACGCACAAGCAGAGCAGATAATGCTACAGATACATCAAAAAGATAAGGCTATTTGTGGGGTCTATAGCTTTGAGATAGCACAAACTAAAGTAGAACAAGTCAAAGCAAAAGCAAAAGAGAGTAAGTTTCCTCTACTCGCTACATTTGAAGAAGAGAATTAAAGATGATTAGTATAGCACTAAACAATGTATTTAAACAAGCTGTAGAGTATGCTAGAGAGAACAGACATGAGTACTTAACTGTAGAGCATCTGTTTTTGTCACTCATAAGAAGTGAAGAGGGGGTAGAGATACTCACTATTTTAGATGCAGATTTAAACACACTTGAAGTGGAGATAGTAAAGCATATCACAAAAACAATTCCCTCTCTTGAGAAAGAAATAGAGCCTGTTGAGAGTGTATCACTCTCAAAAGCTATCAATGACATGATGATGCATATTCACAGCTCAGGAAGAGCAGAGGCTAGCATTGGTGATATGTTAGCAGCTATATTTATGCAAGAGCATGCCTATGCAGTTTACCTCATGAGAAAAGAGGATATAGAGCGTTTAGATGTACTTGAAGTTATCTCTCATCATGATACAGATACATCACAAGAGCTAAATGAAGAGAAAAAAGAAGAGAGTTATCTGGACAAATTTACCATAGAACTCGTAGCCTTAGCCCAAACAGGGAAAATAGACCCTGTAGTAGGACGTGTAGAAGAGATAGAGCGTGTTATGCAGACACTCTGCCGTCGCAAAAAAAATAACCCACTCCTAGTAGGTGAACCTGGTGTTGGTAAAACAGCCATAGCAGAGGGCTTAGCGTTAAAAATCTCTGAGGGTGATGTACCTGAAGTACTTAAAGATTCTAAGCTTTTTGCACTTGATATGGGTGCATTGGTAGCAGGAACCAAATTTAGAGGAGACTTTGAGAAGCGACTTAAAGGCATTATCTCTGAGCTTAGTGCTATGAATGATGCTATTTTATTTATAGATGAGATTCACACTATGGTAGGTGCTGGTGCTACAAGTGGAGGGAGTATGGATGCGTCAAACTTACTTAAACCTGCACTAGCTCGTGGTGACTTAAAGTGTATCGGTGCTACTACGTACGCAGAGTATAGAAACTTTTTTGACAAAGATAAGGCACTAAGTCGTAGGTTTGCCAAGATAGACGTAGAGGAGCCAAGTAAAGAAGATACTATGATTATCTTACAAGGGATTAAACATAAATATGAAGCCTTTCATAAAATCACCTTTAAAGATGAAGCGTTAACCTCTGCTATAGACCTCTCTGTGAAGTACTTGCACGATAGATTTTTGCCAGATAAGGCTATGGATATTATAGATGAAGTGGGTGCACACTTTATGCTTAAAGGTAAAGAGGGAGTGACGGTTACAACTAAAGATATAGAGCTTAGTGTAGCAAAGATGATGAAGTTACCATCTACTGTCATAGGTACAGATGATACTCAAAAACTTAAAACGCTTAAAAAAGATTTAGCTTCACATATCATCGGGCAAGAAGAGGCTATAGATGCCTTAACAACAGCGATAAAACGCTCTTACGCAGGACTCAATAGAGAAAACTCTCCCATAGGCTCATTTCTTTTTGTAGGACCTACTGGTGTAGGTAAGACAGCATTGGCAACACAACTAGCTCAGACGATGCATGTACACTTTGAGCGTATCGATATGAGTGAATACATGGAAGCACATACCATTAGCCGTTTAGTGGGTGCTCCTCCTGGGTATGTAGGGTATGAACAAGGAGGGCTTTTAACAGAGATGATAAAAAAACACCCCCACACCGTACTACTCTTAGATGAGATAGAAAAAGCCCATCCTGATATTATGAATATCTTACTTCAAGTAATGGATGGTGCAAAGCTTACAGACAACAATGGTGTGGTGAGTGACTTTAAAAATGTTATACTTATTATGACCTCTAATATAGGTACTAAAGAGGCAAATGTGATGGGCTTTAATAAAGACAACTCCATGAAAACAGACAAAGCCCTTCAAGCCTTCTTCTCTCCAGAGTTTAGAAACCGTTTAAGTGCAACCATAGAGTTTAACTCCTTGGGACTTCCTGCTCTCATAACCATAGTAGATACAGAAGTGAAAAAACTCAACCTATTACTTAAGCCTAAAAGTGTAAAAGTAAAAGTGAGTAAAAAAGCCAAAGAGTACTTAGCTAAAGCAGGGTATGACGAGCGTTATGGTGCAAGACACATCGCACGTGTAATAGACGAAAAGGTAAAAGAGGCTCTCACAGATGAGATACTTTTTGGAAAACTTCAAAAGGGTGGTGAGGTGAAGGTAAGTGTGAAAGCAGAGAAGTTACATTTCTCTTTTAAAGGAAACTAATTGGGATCTATGTTTGATGAAGAGGAGTATTTTGTTCCTCCTCTAAATAAATACTCTTATATTTTTCCTAACCCTAGAGAGGCTTCAGATGAGGGGCTTTTAGCATATGGTGGAGACTTAAGCTCTTCTCGTCTGCTGACTGCGTACCGTAATGGGATTTTTCCTTGGTATAGTCCTGGAGATCCCATACTTTGGTGGTCGCCAGACCCTCGTCTTCTACTCTATCCTGAAAAATTTTACCTACGTAAGTCTTTTCGTAGGGTGTTACGAAGTGGTAAGTTTCGTGTGACATTTGACAAATTGTTCCCAAATGTCATTAGGCACTGTGCCTCTGTTCCAAGAGAGGGGCAGGAGAGTACATGGATAGTAGAAGAGATACAAGAGGCGTTTATACGCTTGCATGAAGAGGGGTTTGCTCACAGTGTAGAGGTTTACTATGAAGATGAACTAGTAGGTGGACTCTATGGTATAGCCATGGGAAAAGCTTTTTTTGGAGAGTCTATGTTCTCTTTGAGAGCCGATGCTTCAAAGGTAGCTTTTAAAGCACTAAGTGATGTTTTAGGGTTGAGAGGTTATGATTTTGTAGATTGCCAAATGCAGACAGATCATATGATAGGGTTAGGGGCTGAGGTTGTACCAAGAGATATTTTTCTTGATGCACTCAAAGTTGCACTAACAAAACCTAGTGATTTGGGTTCATGGCAACATTTTAAATGGGAGTATGATGATGGTAAATAGAGATATAAAGTTTTCTTTATGGTTAGATTTTGTAGAGAGAGAGTATTTGAAAAATGAGTTTTCAAAACTGATAGAGAATGAGACAATTAATGGTGCAACGTCAAACCCTGCTATTTTTGCTTCAGCGATTACAACTTCTCCCGCGTATGCAGAGCAGTTAAAGTCTTTAACTGGAAAAACAGCTAAAGAGAAGTATGAAGCTCTAGCGATAGAAGATATACGCACAGCTGCACAAGCACTTAGACCTCTATATGATGATGACAATGATGGGTACATCTCCATAGAGGTAGATCCTTTTCTCTCCAATGACACAAAAGGTACAGTAGAAGAGGGTAAACGTCTTTTTGAAGCTATAGGTGAACCAAACGTTATGGTAAAAGTACCTGCAACCAAAGCAGGTTATGAAGCGATGCGTGAACTACTCTCTATGGGTATCTCAGTCAATGCAACGCTTATTTTCTCACCAGAACAAGCCAAACGTTGTTTTAAAGCGATGTCTAAGGGGTTGGAAGTTTTTGAAGAGAAGAGTGAGCAAAAAGTAGATGCTGTTATCTCTGTTTTTGTAAGCCGTTTTGACAGACTACTTGACAAAGACTTAGCACAAGAGGGGTTAGATGTCTCTATGACAGGTATCTATAACGCCTTGAAAATCTACAACCTTGTAGAGAAAAACCACAAAGCAAACATACGTACACTCTTTGCAAGTACAGGGGTAAAAGGTGACACTTTAGAAGCAGACTACTACATGAAAGCACTGTTACTTCCTCACTCTGTAAACACAGCACCTTTATCTACCATAGAAGCATTTGTGCAGAGTAAAGGAGTGAGAGTTAAAGAGCTTGTAGAAGATAGCGTTATCAACGGATACTTTACTAAACTATCCGATAATGGTTTTGAGATGAATGAGATTTATGATACATTGTTAAAAGATGGATTGACATCATTTGAAAAAGCTTTTGCTGAAATGTTAGAGAGTTTAGTGTAAAAGTCAAATAAATTTAGGGTAAAAAGGAACTGCAATGAGTCAAGTAATAGGTGAAATGGAAAAACGTTTACAACTATATCTAAAAGCGATGATGAAAAGTGGAGGTTCAGACCTTCACCTTAAAGCAACAGCTATTCCTAGAGTACGTGTACAGGGAATACTTAAAACTTTAGGTAAAGATATTATGAATGCTACCATGATGGAAAATCTAGCAAAAGAAATTTTGACACCTGACCAATATCAGAAGCTTGTCTATGATAGACAACTAGACTTCTCTTATGTCATAGGTAAAGAGGGGCGTTTTAGAGCAAACTTCTTTTTTCAGATGAATGGTCTCTCTGCAGTTATGCGTATTATTCCTATAGATATTTTATCTCTTGAGAAGCTTAACCTCCCTCCAGTTGTAGCAGAGTTTGCCGATGTCTCTAGGGGTATGGTTTTAGTAACAGGGGTTACAGGTTCTGGTAAATCTACAACACTTGCAGCGATTATCGATAGGATTAACAACACCCATTCAAAGCATATTATTACCGTTGAAGATCCAGTTGAGTTTGTACATCAAGATAAAAAGTGTCTTATTAACCAAAGAGGAATAGGTGAAGATGCTGTCTCTTTTGCTGCAGCACTTAAAGGGGCGTTGAGAGAAGACCCCGATATTATTTTAGTTGGAGAGATGAGAGATATGGAGACTATTGAGATAGGACTTCACGCTGCCAATACAGGTCACTTAGTATTTTCTACACTTCACACCACAGATGCTAAAGAGACGATAGATAGGATTATTGGTACATTCCCACCTGAAGAACAGCCTCGTATTCGTTTAGCTGTAGCTTCTGTGATAGAGGGGATCTTATGTCAAAGGCTTATCCCTACCATAGATGGAGGGCGTGTTGCAGGACTTGAGATTTTGAAAAAGACATCACGTATAGAGCAACTCATAGCAGAAAACAGAGATGCTGAAATTCCTGACGCTTTAGCAGAGGGTAAAGAGATTTATGGAACACAGACTTTTGACCAGTCACTCCTAGACCATTTTGATACTGGCAAGATTACAAAAGAGATGGCACTAGAGTATGCAACCAATCCTTCTGATATGTTATTGAAAATGGCAGGGGTAGGAAAAGGGGCTATTGCTCAAGATGTTGACCCTGATGCACCAGTAGATGTTTTTGACTTTAAAGTAGATGAAGAGGAAGAAGCATAATTTAATCCTTTTTAGATATAATCCTTTTCTATTTTAAATTTAAGGACTAAATATGTTAGAAGGTATCATTAGAGAGAGTATCGGAAAAGTGAATGCAAAGAAGCTTAAAAGAGATGGTTATCTAATCGCGAACATTTATGCAAATGGTGTTGAAAATATCAATGCTGCATTTAAACGTGGTGAATTTGTAAGAACTATAAGAAATAAAGAGACACTTGCATTCCCAGTTAAAGTTGGTGATAAAGAGATTAATGTATTTATTCAAGAGTACCAAGTACACCCAGTAAATGGTGATGTAATCCATGTAGATTTAAGAGTAGCAATTCCAGGTCAAGTAACAAACTTCCTTGTACCTGTAATCACTCATGGAACACCAATAGGTCTTAAAAACAAAGGTGTACTTGTAATGTCTAAAAAGAGATTAAAAGTAAGAGGTGCTATTGAAGATGTACCAGCAAACTTTGATTTTGATGTTAAACCTTTAGATAGAGATGAATCAATTCTTGTAAGAGATGTTGAAGCACCTGCTAACTGTAGATTAATGGATAGAACTGATGTTGCTATCTGTGGTGTAATTAAAGCTAAGTAATCTAATGACACTTTTTGTAGGTTTAGGTAATCCTGGATTACAGTATGAATCTACAAGACATAACATTGGTTTTAGAGTTATTGATAAGCTTGTCAACGACTCTAATGCTAGAGATATCTCTAAAACATCTTTTCAAGGCAAGCTTAATCGCTCTGCAAACTCATTTTTTTTAAAACCCACAACTTATATGAATCTATCTGGTAAAAGTCTTCAAGTAGTTAAGCACTTTTATAAAATAGATCTAGAAGATATAGTTGTCATTCATGATGATATAGATTTACCATTTGGAGCTTTACGTTTTAAAAAGGGTGGTGGTCATGGTGGTCACAATGGGTTGAAGTCCATCGACACGCATATCACTAAAGAGTACATACGTGTACGTGTGGGTGTAGGTAAACCTGAACATAAGTCTCAGGTTGCTGACTATGTGTTACATGATTTCTCTATAGAAGAGAGTCAAACACTTGAAAAACTGATAGATCACGTTGCCCAAGCGTGTAAACTACTCGCAACAGAAGAACTCAATAAAGTTAAATCAAAATATAGTTTAAAATCTATTGAAGGGTTGAAGGTATGAGTTATCTCTCTCATACTTTATACTTTAAATACCTATCCAAACTTTACGTTAAAAACCTCCTTGCCATACTCTTTGGACTCTCTTTTGCCTTTGCAGTGATTGATTACTTTCAGCATATTCAAAAGTTAGATATCTCAGGTAACTATCAGATACTCTATATCTTCTATATGTGGCAAGAGGCATTGGGGTTACTCTATCCCTTGGCTATAGTCTTTGCTCTTATCATGACAAAACTAGCACTTATTAAGAACAACACTATGGGTGCATTTCACGCCTTTGGTTACAATAAAAAGAGGCTCTTAATGCCTTTTTTACTTATTGCATCTGTTACCTACGTACTTTTTACGCTACTTCATACTACAGAGTTCTCTTATGCTAAAGAGAAAGCAGAAGCACTATTAGCAAATGAGCTAGATAGCTATGAAGTCAATGATTTATTTTTCAAATACAATGATACTTTTGTCTATATTAAAAAACTCGACCCAGTAGAGAAAAAAATCACAGATATTACTATTTTTAAGGTAGCAGGTTTTAAGGTGGAGTATATCATCCAAGCACCTTTTGCACTTTTTAATGGAAATGAATGGGATGCTAAAGATGCCAAAATAAAAACACATATCTATAAGGAGAAGAACTTAGAGAGGTATAGTGTTGAGTATAAAAAGAGTATTAAAACCTTAAAGGGGTACAAACCACGTATAATTGAGTCACTCTATGAGGGTAAAGTTTTAAATATAGTTGATGCTTTTAATACATGGAAACTACTTAGTAAGCAGGGGATAAATACCGATAAAATAAGATCAAGTTTTTACAATAAAACAATCGTTCCTCTATTCTCTATAGCACTTTTACTTATTTTGTTTTTTAAACTCCCTTTTCATGGTAGAATGATGAATATGGGTATAGTTGTAGCCTCATCTTTAGGGCTTACTTTTGTAACATGGGGTATCTTATTTGGTTTAGGTCAGATTGCTTCAAATGGTGTTATATCACCAGAGGTGACGTTAATCTTACCTATTTTACTTTTATTAAGTTATGCAATTTACATCTTCTATAAAAAAGAGTATATATCCTAGTTTAAAAGATTAAAGAGTTAAGGTAAGACTCTGCATATGCTCTTTTTTTATAAAAACGCATACTATGTATTTTTCTTCCTCTTGACCATTTAGATATGATGTAATATTCAAAAAATGTCTCATCCACTTGGCTAAATTGACTAGGGTTTACTATCCCATTTCTTGAAAAGTATATTCTACTATTTTGTATTATGTAGCCCATCTCAATAGAGGGTATCTTTCCTAAGAGTGTTTTGTATGTGACCACATTATGCTCTTTAAATGAGACTTCAATAAGTAACTTCTCTTTATCAGACTTAATACGGTTAGGGCAGATGTAAAATGTATGACCTGTGAATTTATGGGCTAAAGACTCTTTAGAAGCTAAACTTTTTGTAGGTATCATGAGTTCATTAGTTTTTTCAATAACTACAGTATCATTTTGCTCTTCAACAGTACTAATTGGTTCTCTTACTAAATTTGGTTCGTCTTTGATTAAATCTATAGAAGTTGAACTTACATATGCATCTGGAAAGACAGTTTTATAAAGATTAAGTTGTTCTATGGCTCTCTCTCTCGTTGGAAATGATTTGGAAAATGCCTTGTAAAGATTATTCTCCTTAATAATATGTGTAGTTTGACTTAATGCCTTGTCAAGTTTTGAAACCTGTGCAATAAGATTCTCTTTGTTCCCATAACTTGCTAATTTAATAGTATAGGCAGAAGCAAATGAAATATTAAATAAGATAATAATAGTAATTATATAGTATTTTTTCAAAAATAATTTCCTTGGTTAAATAATAAAATCTAATTATACATCAGCATAGTTAAGGTTCTACATGATAATTACATAAATTCGATATTTATGTGTATAAATATAACTTATTTTTAATATTAATTAGTGTAAGATTCATACTATTTTGTCTATATTTGAATATTGTAGGCTCTACATTTTAAGAGAAAGAGGAAGATTTAATGAAACAAATACTATCAATAGTAACAGCGTTGGTTTTAGTAAGTGGAACACAAGCTATGGCAGAGGAAGATACAATAGGCTTCAATATGGGAGCATTGTCAATCTATAATGAAGACTCCATTAAGATGGATAACTTTACCGTAGGGATGAATTATCAATTTAATGAGTTGAATGATTTTGAAGTAAAACCAAGATTTGATTTTGACTATGTAAATATATCAGGATATGGGACAGTCCAGAGTTTGTATAAAGGTTCAATCAATGGAGTGATAGGATTTGCAGAGGAGAATGTGTTGTCACCATACCTCGTAGGAGGAGTAGGATACGAATTTGTAGAGGGAGAGATGGATAATACCTTTGATGCTCAGATGTTTGTACAAGGTGGAGGTGGATTAATCTATAAAAATGAGCATGGTATAAAGTTTAATGTAGAAGGGAAAGTACTACAGATACTAGATGCGAAAGATCAAGATAATGAAGTAATTTTAACTGCAGGAGTACAGATACCATTAAGTAAGTTCAAAAAAAGAGTAGAAAATGAAAATGAGTGTCCAGTAAAAATAGATGCACCAGATGAAGATAGAGATGGAGTGACAGATATGTTAGACCAGTGTCCAGAAACACCATGTTACTTCACAGTAGATGAGTACGGATGCCCAATAAAAGGGACATTAAGAATACATTTTGATACAGATAAAGCAAATATTAGAAGCTATTCAATGGAGAAAGTAGAGAAGTTTGCCTCATTCCTAATAAGAAATAAAGGGACAACTGTAAAAGTGATAGGACATACAGATAGCGTAGCAGATGATGCATACAATATTATATTGTCACAAAAAAGAGCAAATGCAGTAGTAAGAAAACTAGTAGAGCTAGGAGTAAGTGAAAACAGACTAAGTGCAGAGGGAAAAGGTGAGACAATGCCAATAGCTACAAATAATACAGCTGCAGGGAAAAGCCTAAACCGTAGAATTGAAGTCGAATTGACATATCCGAAGAAATAGAAAGGAAATAAGATGTTATTAAAAGAAAAAATGCTTACTGTAGCAATGATTGCTCTTTTGGGGTTAAGTGGTTGTGGTTTAGGAGATAGAGGAGCATCTTTAGAAAATGACCCTTGTTCAACAAGTATTAATGACCAAGCTTGTGATCAAGACAATGATGGCTTAACTAACAAAGAAGAAGATTTACTTGGAACAGATAAGAAAAATAGAGATACCGATGGTGATGGTATTGCTGATGTAGCAGATGGTTCAAATAGTAATACAGCTAAAGATGCATGTTTACCTCGTCAATCTACAGACTATCTAGGGTATGATAATACCAATAGTATTTGGATAGCAGATGATTGTGATGGAGATGGGGCATTAAATGGAGAAGAAGATGACTATAGAGATTCAAGTCGTTTGAGTAATCCTTATGATGCAAATAATTAATATTTAATTATCAAATATATAAGGGGAACTCTTTCCCCCCCTAAACCTATTTTCCCCCATACTAAAAGTGACAAAATAATTTTCAATCTAACTTTAATTTCCATTAAACATTAAAAAACATTAAAAAATATCAATAAATAAAACATTTTTAATATAGTTTAATATTAAATAGTGTAAAGTATAAAATATTATTTAAAGCGTTATCTTAAAAAGGAGATAAAACGATGAAACAAATACTATCAATAGTAACAGCGTTGGTTTTAGTAAGTGGAACACAAGCTATGGCAGAGGAAGATACAATAGGCTTCAATATGGGAGCATTGTCAATCTATAATGAAGACTCCATTAAGATGGATAACTTTACCGTAGGGATGAATTATCAATTTAATGAGTTGAATGATTTTGAAGTAAAACCAAGATTTGATTTTGACTATGTAAATATATCAGGATATGGGACAGTCCAGAGTTTGTATAAAGGTTCAATCAATGGAGTGATAGGATTTGCAGAGGAGAATGTGTTGTCACCATACCTCGTAGGAGGAGTAGGATACGAATTTGTAGAGGGAGAGATGGATAATACCTTTGATGCTCAGATGTTTGTACAAGGTGGAGGTGGATTAATCTATAAAAATGAGCATGGTATAAAGTTTAATGTAGAAGGGAAAGTACTACAGATACTAGATGCGAAAGATCAAGATAATGAAGTAATTTTAACTGCAGGAGTACAGATACCATTAAGTAAGTTCAAAAAAAGAGTAGAAAATGAAAATGAGTGTCCAGTAAAAATAGATGCACCAGATGAAGATAGAGATGGAGTGACAGATATGTTAGACCAGTGTCCAGAAACACCATGTTACTTCACAGTAGATGAGTACGGATGCCCAATAAAAGGGACATTAAGAATACATTTTGATACAGATAAAGCAAATATTAGAAGCTATTCAATGGAGAAAGTAGAGAAGTTTGCCTCATTCCTAATAAGAAATAAAGGGACAACTGTAAAAGTGATAGGACATACAGATAGCGTAGCAGATGATGCATACAATATTATATTGTCACAAAAAAGAGCAAATGCAGTAGTAAGAAAACTAGTAGAGCTAGGAGTAAGTGAAAACAGACTAAGTGCAGAGGGAAAAGGTGAGACAATGCCAATAGCTACAAATAATACAGCTGCAGGGAAAAGCCTAAACCGTAGAATTGAAGTCGAATTGACATATCCGAAGAAATAGAAAGGAAATAAGATGTTATTAAAAGAAAAAATACTTACTGTAGCAATGATTGCTCTTTTAGGGTTAAGTGGTTGTGGTGATAGACCAGTTGGAAAGAAGAGTGCAACTCATGTAGATGTAGATGGAGATGGTTATTCTCCAGATTTACCAGTAGAAGACCCTAATTATGACCCAGATGATACAGATCCTTGTATTCCAAATCTTGAAGCTTCAACATGTGAAGAAGATACTGATGGAGATGGAATAATAAATCCTGATGATCCAGATTATTTAGATCCTTGTAATCCAAATATAGAAGCAGGTGTTTGTGATCAAGATGAAGATGGGTTAACTAATGATGAAGAAGCTGATTTAGGGACAAATCCAAAAGTTGCAGATACAGATGGAGATGGTTTATATGATGGTGAAGAGGTAAATAATATTGATGATAACAATACAGTACCTGTACCTGAAAATACAACAGATCCATTAGATTCATGTGATCCTATGCAAAACCCAGGATATAGTTATTATGATAATAACAATACAATGTGGCAAGTAAAAGATTGTGATGGTGATGGTTACGATAATGGAGCAGAAGATAATATTACTATGGTAGATTTTGGTCAACCATTAAGTGACCCTTATGATCCACTTAGTGCATGTTTTGTCTTTAATGACTATAAATACTGTGAAGCACATGTAGCAGATGGTAACATCTGGTTTGATAGAAACCTAAAAGCAGATAGAGTATGTGAAAGTGCAACAGATAGTCAATGTTATGGTGCACTCTACCAATGGGGTAGAGGTAAAGATGGACATGAGCTAAGAGATTCAACGACTATGGAAGGACCTGTAGGAGTATTAGAATATGATGGAAGCAATGAGAAGTTTGTAACTATGGATGAAGAGAGTGAAGATGCACCAAATGACTGGGGAGATAATGATGATGATGGTGAAATAAGAGAGGCTGCATGGCATGATAATGACCATGATTTACTTAGCATCTGTCCAAAAGGGTGGTATGTCCCAACTATTGATGAACTTAAACAAGCCTTTTTAGATGACAACATTACAGGCTTAGAGAATGCAATGAGTGGTGTACTTAAATTAGGCTCAGCAGGAAAAAGAAATTCTTTAGGTAATAAAGAAGAAGATGGAACAGCTATTTTCTACTGGTCTAGTAGTCCTTTTGGTAAATCAGCTGATTCTCGTTTTATCAATACTGGTGTAGGAACTAAAGCTGAAGATAGAAGTGTAGGATACTCTATCCGTTGTATTAAAAAATAAATATCAATCTATAGAGGCTAAACATCTAGCCTCTATACTCTCTCTATATCTCAATTTACAAAAGCATTTTGACCATAAAATTTCAATAAAATTAAACATTCAAGAATATGATTATATCAAGTATTTTTAATATAATTTAATATGTAATAGTGTAAAGTATAAATGTAAGATATAAAATATTATTTAAAGTATTACTTAAATATGTTATTGTCACAAAAAAGAGTAAATGCAGTTCTTACAAACCGTACAGCTGTAGGGAAAAGTCTAAACCGTAGAATTGAAGTCGAATTGACATATCCGAAGAAATAGAAAGGAAAGAAGATGTTATTAAAAGAAAAAATACTTACTGCAGCAATGATTGCTCTTTTGGGGTTAAGTGGTTGTGGTGATAGACCAGTAGGTGAGAAGAGTACTACAGCACCTGTTGTTGTAGATGATGATGGTGATGGTTATTCCCCAGATTTACCACAAGAAGATCCAAACTATGACCCAGATGATACAGACCCATGTATACCAGATAGAAATTCACCAACATGTGAAGAAGATGATGATGGTGATGGAATTATCAATCCTTTAGATCCAGATCCACTAGACCCTTGTATTCCAAGTGCAGTTGCAGGAGTTTGTGATCAAGAGCCAGATGGTTTAACCAATGACGAAGAGGCAAGAGAAGGGACAGACCCTATAGTTGCAGATACAGATGGTGATGGATTATATGATGGAGAAGAGGTAAATAATATTGATGATAATCAAACAGTATTAATTCCAGAGCAAACTTCAGACCCATTAAATCCATGTGATCCCAATGTAGAGGCAGGTATATGTGATCAAGATGAAGATGGGTTAACTAATGAAGATGAAGCGGAGATAGGGACAAATCCAAAAGTTGCAGATACAGATGGAGATGGTTTATATGATGGTGAAGAGGTAAATAATATTGATGATAACAATACAGTACCTGTACCTGAAAATACAACAGATCCATTAGATTCATGTGATCCTATGCAAAACCCAGGATATAGTTATTATGATAATAACAATACAATGTGGCAAGTAAAAGATTGTGATGGTGATGGTTACGATAATGGAGCAGAAGATAATATTACTATGGTAGATTTTGGTCAACCATTAAGTGACCCTTATGATCCACTTAGTGCATGTTTTGTCTTTAATGACTATAAATACTGTGAAGCACATGTAGCAGATGGTAACATCTGGTTTGATAGAAACCTAAAAGCAGATAGAGTATGTGAAAGTGCAACAGATAGTCAATGTTATGGTGCACTCTACCAATGGGGTAGAGGTAAAGATGGACATGAGCTAAGAGATTCAACGACTATGGAAGGACCTGTAGGAGTATTAGAATATGATGGAAGCAATGAGAAGTTTGTAACTATGGATGAAGAGAGTGAAGATGCACCAAATGACTGGGGAGATAATGATGATGATGGTGAAATAAGAGAGGCTGCATGGCATGATAATGACCATGATTTACTTAGCATCTGTCCAAAAGGGTGGTATGTCCCAACTATTGATGAACTTAAACAAGCCTTTTTAGATGACAACATTACAGGCTTAGAGAATGCAATGAGTGGAGTACTTAAATTAGGCTCTGCAGGGAAAAGAAGTTCTTTAGGCGTGATAGAAGATGAAGGAGATGGTATTTATTATTGGTCTCATAGCCTTTCTGGTAAATCTTCTGAGTCACGTTTTATCAATACTGGTGTAGGAACAAAATCAGAAGATAGAAGTGTAGGACACTCTATCCGTTGTATTAAAAAATAAAAGATAGATAAAATTATATATAATAAGGGGTGAGTCTTTCTCCCCTCTTCTCTACGACTCCTTCAAAATAGAGAGAGACTCAACGACCTTTTAATCAAATTTTAGATAAAATCACCCTAAAATAGAACTAGGATATTACAAATGAATATTGACTATAAAGCATTGGCAGAAAAATATGGGACGCCATTGTATATTTATGATTTTGATTATATTGAAAACAGATATACTACCCTTAAAGAGGCTTTTGCAGGAAAAAAATCACTTATCAACTATGCAGTAAAAGCCAACTCCAATCTCTCTGTTATCGCTCATTTAGCAAAACTTGGTGCAGGTGCAGACTGTGTAAGTATTGGAGAGGTAAAACGTGCATTAGAAGCAGGTATCAGTAAATATAAGATTATCTTCTCAGGCGTAGGAAAACGTGATGATGAGATACGTATGGCACTAGAGTACGATATTTTACTCATAAACCTTGAGAGTGAAGCAGAGATGAAGCGTGTAGAGCAGATAGCTAAAGAGCTAGGTGTAGAAGCACGTATCTCTGTACGTGTAAACCCAAATATAGACCCACAAACACACCCTTATATCTCTACTGGGTTACATGAGAGTAAATTTGGTGTAGAGATTGCTATGGCTAAACGTATGTATATTTATGCGAAAAAATCAGAATTTCTAAACCCAGTAGGGATTCACTTTCATATTGGTTCACAGCTAACAAACTTAGAGCCTATACGTGAAGCTTGTGGCATTGTTGCAGATTTGGTACGCTCTTTAAAAGCTATCAAAATAGATATTAAGTTTTTTGATGTAGGTGGTGGTATAGGTGTTGTGTACGATGATGAAGTAACCATAACAGCCAAAGAATACACCGAAGCGATATTTGCTATGACAAAAGGTTTAGATGTAACTTTGCTATGTGAACCAGGACGCTACATGGTAGCTAATGCAGGTGCGTTTTTTACAAAAGTACTGTATGAAAAACTCAATGAAGAGAAGCGTTTTGTTATCGTAGATGGTGCGATGAATGACCTTATTAGACCAAGTCTTTACAGTGCCTATCATAAAATAGAAGCTGTAGAGAAAGAGGGTGAAAAAACACCAGCAGACGTAGTAGGACCAGTATGTGAAAGTGGTGACTTTTTTGGTAAAGATGTTCAGCTTCCACCTCTTGAACACAATGACCTTATAGTGGTACATTCAGCAGGAGCGTATGGATTTACTATGGCAAGTAACTATAATACACGTGCAAAAAGTGCAGAGGTTGCACTAGAGGGTGGAGAAGATAGACTCATAAGAAAACGTGAAACGTATGAAGATCAAGTACGTTTAGAACGTGAGTATTTAGTAAAGTAAAGGTAGAAGATGACATTAGATGATTTGAGAAACAGCATAGATAACATAGATGATACACTTTTAAAACTCTATAATGAGCGTATGGATCTTGTTCATAAAGTAGGAGAACTAAAAAATACTACAGGAGCTCCTATTTATCGTCCTGAAAGAGAACAATCTATTCTCAATCGTCTTAAAGCACAAAACAGTGGTAAGCTTACAGATGTTGCGATAGATGCACTCTTTTTAGAGATGTTTGCTGTAGCTAGAAACCTTGAACTCCCTGAAGCTGTAGCCTATCTTGGACCAGAAGCAAGTTTTACTCATCAAGCAGCAGAGAGTAAGTTTGGTGCGTTAAGTGAGTACTTGGCTATTCGTTCTATTCCTGGGGTATTTAGAGAGGTAGAAAAAGGTACAGCAAAGTTTGGTGTTATCCCTATAGAGAACTCTTCAAATGGTATCGTAACCGATACTATTAACTCTTTAGATCAGTATAATCTTAAGATTATCGCTGAAGTTGTTGTTGATGTGCATTTAGCATTTGCAACAATTAATGAGGATATTAAAAGTATTCAAAAAATATACTCACGTGATATTGCCTTTGGGCAGTGTAGAAAGTTTTTAGAAGACTTAGGTTTAGATGAGATAGAGCATATCCCAGTAGAATCTACAGCAAAAGCAGCCAAGTTAGCACAAGATGATAAAAATGCAGCAGCACTCTGTCCCTCTGTAGCAGCCAAAATCAATAACCTGCCGATACGTTTTGAAAATGTAGAAGATGACATCAATAATAAAACAAGATTTTTTATTATCTCAAATTTTGAAAATCAACCCTCAGGGGCAGATAAGACTTCTATCTTGGCAAGGCTAACAAACAAACCAGGTTCACTAGTAGATTTTTTAAATGATTTTGAAAAAGCAAAAGTGAATTTAACAAAAATAAAATCACATATTGTAGAGGGTAAATCTCTTTTCTTTTTAGAGTTTAATGGACATAAAGACGATAAAAAGATACAAGATATTTTAGCAAAACATAAAGAGGTCATTAAAGTATTAGGCTCTTATGTCAAAGAGACGGAAGATATATAACATGGTAAAATTTAACAAAGTATTAAGAGATATTAAAATCTATGAAGCGGGTAAGCCCATAGAGTTAGTAGTACGTGAATTTGGTATTGCACCTGAAGATGTAGTAAAGTTAGCTTCAAATGAAAACCCTATAGGAACAAGTCCTTTAGTTGCTGAGGCTATTAAAGCACATGCAACAAAAGCACATCTTTATCCTGATGATAGTATGTTTGAACTCAAATCGGCTTTGAGCTCAAAATTTGATGTAGAAGATGAAAACATCATTATCGGGGCTGGGTCTGACCAAGTTTTAGAGTTTATTTCGCGTGCTGTATTAGATGAAAACTCTTCTGTATTAATGTCATCTGTGACGTTTGCAATGTATGAGATTTACGCTAAACAGATGGGTGCAAAAGTACTTCGTACAGCGAGTTTCCAGCATAAGTATGATGAGTTTATGGAAGCATTTGAGATGCGTAAGCCTAAGATTGTTTACATTTGTACTCCTAACAACCCTACTGGAGATGCAACACCTAAAGCAGAAGTTCTTAAACTTATAGAAGCGATGCAAAAAGATGCCTTAGTCGTAGTAGATGGTGCATACATGGAGTATGCTGCTGCTAAAGATGAAGCGTATGCTATTGTGCCTCAAGATATTCTGCCTTATGAAAATGTTATCTATTTAGGTACATTTTCTAAAGCGTATGGTTTAGGTGGTATGCGTGTAGGGTATGGTGTTGCCCAAAAATCTCTTATAGACCAACTTAGTAAAATGAGATCACCATTTAATATCTCATCACTCTCTTTGGCTTCAGCAATAGCTGTATGTAAAGATGAAAATTTTGTGAAAGAGTCTATCTCTCTTCATCAACAGGAGATTAAACGCTATGAAGCCTTTGCTAAAGAGAATGGGTTAGAGTTTATCGAGAGTTATACAAACTTTATTACCTACCTGTTTGATGAAACATTAAACTCTAGTGAGATTGCAGATGAGTTGCTTAAACGTGGAGTAATTATACGTGATTTAAGCTCGTATAGTATGAATGCGATACGTATTACTGTAGGAACACAAAAGCAGAACAACATCTTCTTTCAAAACTTTAAAACGGTTATAGGGTTAAAATAGAAGATGAACATACAATCCTATAATATAGAAGAACTTACTACTTTAGCAGAAGATATTAGAGCAAGAATACTAGACACAGTAAGTAAAAATGGTGGACATTTAAGTTCAACACTAGGTGCTACTGATCTTATTGTTGCTATGCATAAAGTTTTTGACCCTAAAAATGACCCTTTTCTTTTTGATGTAAGTCATCAAGCGTATGCACATAAACTTTTAACCAATCGTTGGGAAAGCTTTAGTACTTTGCGTCAATTTGGTGGTACTTGTGGTTACACAAAGCCTAGTGAATCTGAATCTGACTATTATGTTGCTGGGCATAGCTCTACTTCTATCTCTCTTGCTGTTGGTGCAGCTAAAGCTATAGCCCTTAAAGGGGAGAATAGAGTACCTGTAGCTTTTATTGGTGATGGTAGTATGAGTGCTGGCATGGTGTATGAAGCGATGAATGAGCTAGGAGATAGAAAGTATCCAGTGGTGATTATTCTTAATGACAATGAGATGAGTATTGCTAAACCTATAGGTGCTATCTCTAAACTTCTTTCTCAAACGATGGCAGGCTCTTTTTACCAAAAGTTTAAAGGTAAGGTGGAAAAAGCATTAGAACATTTTCCTGAGAGTGCAACTTATATGGCTAAAAAATTTGAAGAATCCTTTAAACTTATCACTCCAGGTATCTTGTTTCAAGAGTTAGGTATAGAGTATATAGGACCAGTAGATGGACATGATATAGAGTCACTTATAGAGACTATGAAAGTTGCTAAGGCTTTAGGTAAACCTGTTATTATTCATGCTCAAACCACTAAAGGTAAAGGGTATGAGATAGCAGAGGGGACAAAAGAACATTGGCATGGTGTTGGTAGTTTTGACCCTAAAACAGGAGAATCTGTTAAAAAATCGGGAGCTAAATCAGCAACAGCTATCTTTTCTGATACTTTAGTGGAGTTAGCAGATAGTGATGATAAACTAGTAGGTGTTACAGCTGCTATGCCAAGTGGTACAGGGATGTCTGCTGTGATGGAAAAATACCCTGAACGTTTTTGGGATGTGGCTATAGCAGAGCAACATGCAGTAACCTCTATGGGACCTTTAGCAAAAGAGGGGTTTAAACCTTTTTGTACCATCTACTCTACTTTCTTACAAAGAGGTTATGATCAAGTTATTCATGATATTGCCCTTATGGACTTAGGTGTAGCTTTTGCCATAGATAGAGCAGGTATAGTAGGGGAAGATGGAGAGACACACCAAGGAGTTTTTGACATCTCTTTTTTAAGAACAGTCCCAAATATGACACTGCTTGCTCCCTATAATGAAACAACTATGAAGCTCTCTATGGAGTTTGCAAAAGAGTATAATCACCCTTGTGCATTTAGATACCCAAGAGGTGCTTTTACAGCAGAAGATAGAGTAAGCCCACCATATGAACTAGGAAAGTCTGTTTTACTTCAAGAGGGTGAAGAGATTTTGTTTATAGGGTATGGAGATGGAGTAGGACGTGCAGAAAAGACGTCTAAACTATTAGATAAAAAAATTGCTATCTTAGATTTGCGTTTTGTTAAACCTTTAGATGAAGAGATGCTTGTTACTTTAAGTAGTCACTATAAAAAATGGTATGTTTTCTCAGATTCTGCAAAAATGGGTGGTGTAGGCTCTGCTATACTTGAATTTTTAAGTGAAAAAAAGATACAAGATATAATATTAACTTCATTTGAGTATGATGATGCGTTTATTACTCACGGAAACACAAAGTTGGTAGAAGAGAGTTTAGGATTGCTACCTGAACAGTTAGCTAAAAAGATATCGTAGGGTGGATTTATCCACCTTTATGATAAAAGAAAATACGCTTACCTCACAAAACTAAATTTGAATAAGTACCTTAAGAGATATTTTTTCAAGTTCAGTGACAGTGAACAAAATAGTTTTAATAAAATAAAGGAATAAAAATGGCTAACGAATACATTTTTACAAGTGAATCAGTAACAGAGGGTCATCCAGATAAAATGGCTGATCAGATTTCTGATGCGATATTGGATTATATTATCGCAAGAGATCCACAAGCTAGAGTAGCTTGTGAAACGTTATTGAGTAATGGTTTTTGTGTTATTGCAGGAGAACTAAAAACAGATACTTATTGTCCTATGCAAGAGATTGCTAGAGAAGTAATAAGAGAGATAGGTTACACCGATGCAAGTTATGGTTTTGACTATAGATCAGCAGGTGTACTCAATGGTGTAGGGGAGCAAAGTCCAGATATTAACCAAGGGGTAGATAAGTCTTGTGGTGAGATAGGAGCGGGTGACCAAGGTTTAATGTTTGGTTATGCGTGTAAAGAGACACCTGAGTTGATGCCTCTACCTATATCGTTGGCACATAAGATTACTGCTAAACTTGCAGAAGTACGTAAAAATGGAACTGTCCCGTTTTTACGTCCAGATGGTAAAGCACAAGTTTCAGTAAAATATGTAGATGGTAAACCTGTTTCTATAGATACTATTGTAGTCTCTACACAGCACCATCCAGAAGTAACACTAGAGCAGGTACAAAAAGCTGTACTTGAAGAGGTTATTAAAGTAGTGATTCCTACTGAACTAATGTCTGAAGATATCAAATATCATATTAACCCTACAGGGCGTTTTGTTATTGGTGGACCACAAGGTGATGCAGGACTTACAGGACGTAAGATTATCGTAGATACTTATGGAGGTTCTTGTCCTCATGGAGGGGGAGCTTTTTCTGGGAAAGATCCTACAAAAGTAGACCGTTCAGCAGCGTATGCAGCAAGATATGTGGCTAAAAACCTTGTAGCTTCAGGAGCGTGTGAAAAAGCAACACTCCAAATAGCCTATGCTATTGGTGTAGCTAAACCTGTCTCTATCTACGTAGATACACATGGTACAAATAGTGTAAATGAAGAGAAGATTACAGCTTGTGTAGAGGCTCTTTTTGACCTTACACCTAAGGGTATCATGGAAGAATTGGATCTACTTAGACCTATCTATCGTAAAACAGCATCTTATGGACACTTTGGTAGAGAAGATGTAGATTTTACTTGGGAACAGACAGATAGAGTTGATGAAATTAAAGAATTTTTAGGACTATAGAATTCACAAACAAATTTCTACTATGTAGGGATTTGTTTTGTTTTATTTATTTTATGCAATTTATCAAAATATTAAAGCACTTCTTAAAAATCTTTTGATATAGTTTGAGCATATTAAATTTAAGGAGAAAAAATGGCAGTTTTAATTAGTGATACTTGTATCAATTGTGCAGCATGTATTGACGAATGTCCAGTAGAAGCAATCGTAGATGAGGATGATAACCCAACGGGTGAAGAGATTTATTACGTATATGCAGATAAATGTGTTGAGTGTGTTGAACACCATGATGTACCAGCTTGTGCTGAAGCATGTCCAACAGAGGGTTGTATAGTATGGGATGACGTTGTAGACGGAATGCCTGCTATGGAGAGTAGAGGCGACAAAGGCGAACCTGTAATCGAAGACTAATCTCCACTCTTGTCAGGCACTCGCCTGACAAACCTCCCACACTATTTAATAAATATTTTATATTATTTTGGGTATAATTCCGCCCGAATACTTCACGATGAAGTAAATTATCGTTTTAGGAATATTAAATATGGAACAAACATTATCAATCATTAAACCAGACGCAGTGGCTAAAAACGTTGTAGGACAAATTCTTGCAAGATTTGAAGCAGCAGACCTTAAAATAGCAGCAACTAAAAAAATTCAACTTTCACAAGCTGATGCAGAAGCATTTTACGCTGTTCACGCTGAGAGACCTTTCTTTAAAGACTTAGTAGAGTTTATGATCTCTGGTCCTGTAGTTGTAACAGTACTTGAAGGTGAAAATGCAATGGCTAAAAACAGAGACCTTATGGGTGCTACTAACCCTGCTGAAGCCGAAGCTGGTACTATTAGAGCAGACTTTGCAGAGAGTATTGATGCAAATGCAGTTCATGGTTCTGATTCTGTTGAAAATGCAACAAATGAAATTAACTTTTTCTTTGCACAAAGAGAGATTAACTAATTTACTTTAAGGAGTTTCCTTATGATTATTTTTTTTGATAAAATAAGTTCCACAGCAAAGCCTATAGGACTTAGTTCAAAAGGTGTAAAGCTTGAGGGAACGTTAAAAAAGAGTGGTTATCATCAAGTAACCTTAGATGCTAAAATGGATGGTAGTTTTAACTTAGACTGTGATAGATGTGGTGAGAGCTATATTTATAACATGGACAGTAAGTTAAGACTTAAGTTAAGTGATTTAGTTTCTGAAGATAAAGATGATTTAGATATAATTGAATTTTTAGATGGCAAAATTGATCTTTTGTACATTTTAGAGAGTGAAATTACATCAATAGAGAGTTCTTTCCATTACTGTGATAAATGTGACGGTAATGATGAAGAGTTTGAAGTTGAATATTAAAACAAGGACATATTATGGCAGTACCTAAAAGACGTGTGAGTCACACGAGAGCAGCAAAAAGAAGAACACATTACAAATTGACATTACCAATGCCAGTTAAAGATGCTGATGGAACATGGAGAATGCCTCACCACATGAACATGACTACAGGTGAGTACAAAGTTAAAAAAGAAGCGTAATTCATGATTAAAATTGCGATTGACGCTATGGGTGGGGACTTTGGTCCCGAGCCCATTATAGAAGGTGTAGTTCAAGCACTTGAAGTAGAAAAATTCATGCCTATACTTGTAGGTAACAAATCTGAGATACTCTCTTTCCTCCCTTACTATTATACTGATAAAGTTGAAATTGTTGAAGCATCTGATGTGATAGCAATGAGTGATCAAGCAACTAATGCTTTAAAACGTAAAGACTCTTCTATCTACAAAGCAGTAGAACTTGTACGTAATAAAGAAGCATCAGGAGTAGTATCAGCTGGACACAGTGGTGCAACTATGACACTTGCTACTTTACGTATTGGTAGGCTTCCAGGTATCTCTAAACCAGGTCTTGCAACGCTTATGCCATCAGTAGTTGAAACTAATACTTTGGTTTTAGATGTTGGAGCAGTAACAGACTGTACAGCAGAAAACTTGTATCAGTTTGGTGCTATGGGTGAAGCGTATGCACAAAATATTTTAGATATAGCTTCTCCAAAAGTTGGCTTACTCTCCAATGGATCAGAAGATTCTAAAGGGAATGCTTTGACTAAGGAAGCCTTTAAATTGCTTCAAAATCTTGATGGTTTTGTGGGTAATGTTGAGGGTAGAGATATTTTTAATGGAAATACAAACGTTGTTGTTTGTGATGGATTTACAGGAAATATCTTACTTAAAACAAGTGAAGGGGTAGTATCAACTATCTTTACACTTATGAGACAGCATATTCGTAAATCATTGCCAGCAAAGATTGGTGCATTAATGATGAAGAAAAAAGTATTTGGAAATATGAAAAAGCAAGTTGATTATGCAGAGTATGGTGGTGCACCACTACTTGGTATTAATGGATGTGCAATTATTTCTCATGGCTCTTCTAATGCAAAAGCTATAAAAAATGCTATTTTTCAAGCGATAAGATATACAGAATCAGATGTTAACACTACAATAGAAAAACTACTTTCTAAGAACAAATAATTAATGGGGCATGACCCCATTAATTTCTCATTTATCTCCCCTTTATATATATCTCATTAGAAATTTATGGTAGAATATAAACTATAATTAATGGCTTAAGGATAACTATGTCACAAAGTAAACCCGTATATGCATCATTTAAATCTATAGGTGCGTATGTACCTGAAAAGATATTATCTAATGCTGACCTTGAAAAAATGGTAGATACAACTGATGAGTGGATTTTGAAACGTACTGGTATTAAAGAGCGTCATTTAGCAGCAGATGATGAATATACCAGTGATATGGGCGCAAAAGCAGCAAAAATAGCGATAGATAGATTAGGTATATCTACAGAAGAGATAGACTTGGTTTTATGTGCAACTGTAACACCTGATTATTTCAATATGCCTTCAACAGCATGTATTATCTCTGATAAACTTGGTATTAAAAATGTTCAAGCATTAGATATTTCAGCAGCATGTAGTGGTTTTGTCTATCTTCTCTCTATTGCAAAAGCTTTCATAGAGTCTGGTATGAAAAAGAATGTACTGGTTATTGGAGCAGAGAAATTTTCCTCTATTGTTGACTATACAGATAGAAGTACATGTATCTTATTTGGTGATGGTGCGGGTGCAGCGGTTATTAGTGCGTCAGAGTTAGAAGAAGAAAAGTTCATTGATGTACATGCAAGTGCAGATGGATCTTATGCAGATTTCTTAGTTACTCCAGCTCCAGGTTGTATCAATCCTGTAAGTCAAAAAGTACTTGATGAGGGGCTTAATTTTGTACAGATGAAAGGTAATGAAACCTTTAAACTAGCTGTCAAGACTTTAACAAAAGATGTGAAAGAGATCTTGGCTAAGAATGAGATAAAATCAGAAGACATACCTCACTTTATTCCTCATCAAGCAAATTACCGTATTATTAAGGCAGTAGGTGATGCACTAAAGATGAGAGAGGAGCAAGTGGTAGTAACTGTAGGTAAATATGGAAATACTTCTGCTGCTTCTATCCCTATGGCTATCAATGATATTTGGGAGTCAGGAAGACTTCAAAATGGTGAGTTGATGTTACTTGACACTTTTGGTGGTGGACTTACTTGGGCTTCTGCATTGTTGCCTTTTGCAGGAAAAAGTAAATAGATTTATAGGTTAAAATTATAGGGTTATGTAAGTAAACATACCCTACAGGTGGTGTAATGAAAATAGCTTTTATCGGTGATATTGTAGGTAAACCAGGTCGTTTAGTGCTCAAACGACATCTTAAACAACTCCAACAAGAACATTTTATAGACTTTACTATAGCAAATTATGAAAATGCCTCTCATGGGTTTGGTTTAACTAAAAAAAATTGTGAAGAGCTTTTAGGTTATGGCATAGATATGATGACTGGTGGAAACCACTCTTTTGACAAAAAAGAGATACTAGAGATGTTTGAGAGTTATCCTCTTATTCGTCCTATGAATTACCCCAAAAAAACAGCGGGAGAGGGAATTTTTAAGACGACTATATTAGGAGAAAATGTAGCTATCTTAAACCTTATGGGACACTACACTATGCCAATGGTAGATAATCCTTTTACGATGATAGTAGAGGTTGTAGAGTCTCTAAAAGCAGATGGTTTTAAGCATATTATTTTAGATATACATGCAGAGGCAAGTTCTGAAAAAAATACCCTGCTACAGATGTTAAAAACAGATTTATCTGCCATCATAGGTACACATACACATGTAGCAACAGATGACTTACAAGTGGTTGATGGGTGTTGTTATGTGACAGATGTAGGGCTTACTGGGTGTAGAGATGGTGTGATAGGAATGAAGAGTGAAATTCCTATGCGACGTGTACTCACAGGGCTAGGAGGGCATTTTGACATCAATGAGAAGTGTAAAAGAATTTTACAAATGTTGGTGTTTGAATTAGATGAAAATGGACGCTGTATAGATGCTCAGAAGATAAAGATTTATGATGAAAAGCCTAAGATAGTCACTCAGGCTTGGATAGACTAACTATTTCTCTTTACTCTTACTTTTTTAGGGTTAAATAGCTCAATAGCCTCTTTTACCATAGGTTCATCTAGTAGAGTTGAAGGGTCTTTCTCCTTGGCAGCTTCTGTCTCTCCTGCTTCAGGGGCGATACATGAGCTTTTCATCTCCTCTTCTACCATAGAACCTGTATCTGCATCGGCATGAGGGACAGGGCTTGTTAGGTGGGTCTGCTTAGGTACTTCAACTTTTTTTTTAGGAATATTTACTATTTTAGTTTCAAAACCAAAAAGTTCTTTTACAAACATATTGATAATTCCCCAGTGGGTAATGAGTTGTTTCTTCTCTTCTCCATCGGCAGATGACTCCCATGTAAGTTTTTCCTCACTAAAGCTTATAAAATCTATATTATTTTCAAAAGTGCTACCTAACTCATAGTTTCTATCATAAACTTTTTTAATCAAATTGTCAAAAATTGCTTGATACGGGTTGGGAGTCACTTCTACAGAAGGGAGAACTGTTGGCTCCTCAATGATAGGTCGCTCTACAATGGGTGCTACTGCTGTAGGCTTCTTTTTTACAGTCTCTTCTTTCTCTATCTCTTCTATCTTTATTTTTTCTTCTAGGGGTTGAGTGGGAGAGAGGGAATTTTTGATGTCATCTTCTGTAATAGTAATAACTTTTGAAGGAAGTGACAAGTCAGGCATAGGGGTAGAGACCATAATCTCATTGATTTTAACGCCTTTGAGCTCATTTTCTAAACCTTTAATCATCGTATCTATATCTTTTATCTCTAAAGACTCTATCATTTTAAAGAGTGCTAAAGCAAGAATAAACTCTCCATCACTTCCTAAAGAGAGTAATCCTTTTGATTCTGCTATAACTCTAAAAAAACGCTCTATGATAGTAGGGCTAAGTGACCCATTACCTAGGAGTAATAACTCTTTAAGATAGAGAGTGAGTTCATCAAGTATCATCTCTGCTTCATAGTCTGAAGAGAGTTTAATGAAGTTTAGTATCTCTTGAGTATCTTTACGTAAAATATTTTCAAGAAGTTTTTCAAGTAAACTAGGTTCTATTATCCCTAGCATACCAGTAACTGTGTTTACATTGACATAGTTTTTAGAGTAAACAATAGCTTGGTCAAGTAATGTAAGAGAGTCTCTAAGAGAACCAGCTCCCGTACGAGCAATAATATCTAACGCCTCTACTTCATACCCAATATTTTCAAGTGTTAAGATATGTTCTAAATGTTTAAGGACAAGATTTTGAGGAATCTTTTTAAACCTAAAATGCTGTGTACGTGAGAGTATAGTTGCTGGTAGTTTAAGTGGATCTGTAGTAGCCAAAATAAATTTTACAAAATCAGGAGGCTCTTCTAGGGTTTTAAGTAGAGCATTAAATGCTTGATTTGTCAACATGTGTACTTCATCAATGATAAAAATCTTATAACGTGCAGAGCTTGGTTTGTATTTGGTGTGTTCTATAAGGTCTTTAATATCATCAATACCACGGTTAGAAGCTGCGTCCATCTCTATAATGTCCATGTGACGATTCTCATTTGCCATATTACAATGGATACAGTTGTTACAAGGGTGGGAAGTGGCTCCATTTTCACACAGTAATGCTTTAGCAAAAATACGTGCAGTAGAGGTTTTACCACTCCCTCTTAGCCCTGAAAAAAGGTAAGCGTGGGAGAGTCTGTTTCCATCAAGTGCGAGTGAGAGGGTTTGAGAAACGGCTTCTTGACCAATGAGGTCATCAAAAGTACTAGGACGGTATTTTCTTGCAAGGGCTAGTGACACATAAACTCCTAGATGGCTCTCTATCTTAATACAGAAGCATAGAAGTGAGCGTATAAATATTGTACTAATTGTAGTCAATTTTTACTTTTGATTGGTATAATTGAAAGAATTATTTAGCAATTAAAGGGTAACGATATGAAATGGGAAAATGAACGTAAAAGTTCAAATGTAGAAGATAGAAGAGAAACATCAGGTGGAAGTAGAGGTGGTGGAAATATGCCATCTATGGGTACGATGATGATGTTATGGCCTATTATTAAACCGTTATTGCGAACAAAGTTTGGCTGGGGTGTTATAGCAGTTGGTGTAGTGGCTATGATGAGTGGGTTTAACCCTTTAGCGATACTAGGTGGTGGAACAGCACCTAGCCTGCCAGTTAACAAAGCAAAAGATGATAAAAATGCAGCCTTTATCTCTACAGTATTAGCAAGTACAGAAGATGTATGGGGTAAAAAGTTACGTGGGTATAGAGAACCTGTTATGGTACTCTACCGAGGTTCTACCCAAAGTGGTTGTGGTCATGCCTCTTCACAGATGGGACCTTTTTACTGTCCAGCTGATCAGAAAGTCTATTTGGATTTAGGTTTTTTTGATGAGTTAGCAAATCGTCATAATGCTCCAGGTGATTTTGCACAAGCATATGTACTCGCTCATGAGATAGGACACCATATTCAAAACTTACAAGGAACATTAGCAAAAGTTCAAAAAGCAAAACAGAGTTGGGGTGGAAGTAGTAAAAAATCTAATGCACTACAAGTAAAAGTAGAACTACAAGCAGACTGTTATGCAGGTGCATGGGCATTTTATGCACATAAAGATTTCCATATCTTAGAAGCAGGTGATGTTGAAGAGGCATTAAGAGCAGCTAGTTCCATAGGTGATGATACCCTGCAAAGAGAAGCAACAGGTCATGTAAGACCCGATGGTTTCACTCATGGAACTTCTGCACAAAGAGTAGCTTGGTTTAGAAAAGGGTTTAGCTCAGGAGATATTAGAGCATGTAATACTTTTTAGTTTTAAAACCTAAAGTGTTTTTGCGTGAGTAGTAGGTACTGCTTTTTAGCACGTTCTACACCTGCTTCCATAGCAAGTCTATAAAAATTTACTGCTTGTTGTTTATCTTTTTTCACCATAATACCATTTTTATAAAAGTATCCCATATCGCAAAGTGCTTGAGGGTGACCCCTGCTAGAAAGTGTATATAAAATACCAAAAGCCGCTGCTTTGTTGACTTCAAACAACTCACCTTTATAGAGTTCTCTAGCTAAGATGTAGTTAGCTTCATCATGCTTTGTTGCAGAGGATACTAAAAGTAAAAGTGTCGCTTCCTCTAGTTTTTCTTTTTGAAGTAGTCTATAGATATATCGTAAAATTTCATCCATCATAGGGTTTGTAAATCCCTCTGTACGTATCTGTTTTAACCATGCTTTCACAGATGGGTAGTCTTTCTCATCAGTATAGAGTGGACTATAACACTCTTGCATATCTACAAAATCTTGAATAATACTAGGATAAGAATTATAAGGTGTTTGTTGCGTTTGATTCATCTTAAAAGTGTAACAAAAAGATGCTTAGGTTTTATCTGTTTGGTAAGTAGTTTTAACCCCATCTTAGCTATAATCTTTTAATAAAGCTTAATAAAAATTTGAAATGATGAGAGGAGAAATTATGAAAAAAAGAGTGGTTACGATAAATAAAATGTCTTTGCATGATGCTTCTCATCATAGTTTCATTTTTGGGCTCACTGGAGATGAACTTTTTAAAATGATGACCTCTATGACAGTTCAGCGTTATTTTGATACCCATGGTAAATATCCAGCACGATTAGATAAGAGTAAAATAGTCAAAAAATATCTGAAGGCTTAAGTGATGGATTATTTTGAAGATTATAAAGATATGTTACAACTTTTTAACAAATATGATGTTCAATACCTTGTAATTGGTGCGTATGCTATGGGAAATTATGGTTATAGTAGATATACATTAGATATTGATTTATGGATTGAAAAATCTGTAAATAATGCTCAAAAGATACAAAAAGCTTTTGAGGATTTTCCTATACCTTATGAGATTACTATAGATGAGTTAACACAAAAGAATTTTGTATTGCAAATAGGTATAGAACCTATGCGTATTGATGTACTGACCGATATTGATGGTGTAGAATTTGCACATGCATGGGACAACAAAACAAATAATAGCCTCTTTGGTGAAGAGATACATTTTATTAGTTTACAAGATCTTATCAAAAATAAAACAGCAACCAATCGAGCTAAAGATAAGTATGATTTACTAGAGCTTGAAAAGCTTTTAAAAATTCAAAGTATCAAATAAGCAAGAAATTAGTAACTCCCTTTCTACAGACACCTCTAACCCCATCTTAGCTATAATCTTTTCAATAAAACAATCATAATATAAGCGAGAAAATATGAGTTATAATCCAAATGAAATCGAAGCGAAATGGCAAAAAAAATGGGATGATGAAAAAGCGTTTGAGCCAGATGATGCTTTAACAAGAGAAAAGAAATATATACTCTCTATGTTTCCTTTTCCATCGGGACGTCTGCATATGGGACATGTGCGTAATTATGCTATAGGTGATGCTTTTGCACGTTACTACAGAAAGCAAGACTTTAATGTACTGCATCCTATTGGTTGGGATGCTTTTGGTATGCCTGCTGAGAATGCGGCTATTAAGCATGGTCGTCACCCTAAAGATTGGACATACTCAAACATAGACTACATGAAAAAAGAGCTTAACACACTAGGACTTAGTTTTTCTAAAACACGTGAGTTTGCTACTTGTGATGAGCTTTATACGAAGTGGGAACAAGAGTTTATTATCAAAATGTTTGAAGAGAAGTTACTCTATCGTGAGAGTACTACAGTCAACTGGTGTGAAGATTGTCATACGGTTCTTGCAAATGAACAAGTAGAAGAGGGGTGCTGTTGGCGTTGTGACAATGAGGTAGAACTCAAAGAGATGCCAGGGTATTACTTAGATATTATTAAGTATGCAGATGAGTTGTTAGATGACTTAAAACTGCTTGAGGGTAAATGGCCAAATCAGGTTGTGACTATGCAAAGCAATTGGATAGGAAAATCTCAAGGATTGGAGTTTGATTTTGAACTCTCAGAAGCGAGTAAAGCTAAACTAGGTGGTAACTTTGATAGATATACTGTATTTACTACACGACCAGATACGATTTATGGTGTGACATACTCTGCACTTGCTGCGGAACACCCTATTACAAAATATCTGCTTGAAAACGAACTGTTAGACTCAGATATAGCACAGAAGATAGTGACTATCACAAACATGACTGAGATAGAACGTGCCAAAGAGGGAAAAGAGGGGTATGATTTAGGTTTAACGGTGATACATCCTCTTACAAAAGAGGAGATACCTGTATGGACTGCAAACTTTGTACTCGCAAGTTACGGTGGAGGGGCAGTGATGGCTGTTCCTGCTCATGATGAGAGAGACTTTGAGTTTGCTACTAAGTATAGCTTACCTATAAAAAGAGTGATTTTAGGTGGTGATGAATTACCTTATACTTTAGAGGGTAACTTAGAGAATTCAGATACCTTTACAGGTACGAAAAACACAAAGGCTAAAGCAGAGATTATTAGTTATTTTGAAGAACATGCTTTAGGTAAGGGTACAACAAACTATAAGTTACGTAACTGGGGGATAAGCCGTCAGCGTTACTGGGGTGCACCTATACCATTTGTACATTGTGACTCTTGTGGACTTGTGGCTGAAAAGGTAGAGAATTTGCCTATTGCACTTCCTGAAGATGTAGAGATAACAGGTGAGGGTAACCCACTTGAAAACCATCCAACATGGAAAAACTGTGCTTGTCCAAAATGTGGTGCAGATGCCATTCGGGAGACAGATACTCTTGATACTTTTGTACAGTCTAGCTGGTATCAGTTCCGTTATGCAACCAATCCTAACAAATGGAACGAAACAGGCATAGATAAAGAAGAGGCAAACTATTGGCTAGGTGTTGACCAGTATATAGGGGGGATAGAACATGCTATCTTGCACCTGCTTTATGCACGTTTCTTTACTAAAGTACTTCGTGACTTGGGTTACCATGATATAGATGAGCCTTTTGAGAACTTGCTTACACAAGGTATGGTACTGATGGATGGGGCGAAGATGTCTAAGTCTAAAGGTAACACTGTTGACCCAGATGCACTCATAGAGAAGTATGGAGCAGATACTGCAAGGCTCTTTACACTTTTTGCTGCTCCTCCTGCAAAAGAGTTAGAGTGGAATGACTCTGCGGTTGAGGGTGCGTTTAGGTTCATCAAAAAACTTTATGACAGAAACAGTAAAGTCAATGCTAAGACATTACCAAACATAGACCAAAGTACGCTTAGTAAAGAGTCTAAACTTGCACGTGTAAAAGTCTATGAGGCTTTACAAAAGTCTAGTGATGTGTATGAAAAAACATTTGCATTTAATACACTCATTGCTGCTTGTATGGAAGCGTTAAATGCCCTAGATAAACAAGATAATGCTGAGGTATGGACAGAGGGAATGTATATTATGCTAAACCTCTTAGAGCCTATTATTCCTCATGTGACTACTGAGCTTTCTGAAATGTTATTTAGCAGAGAGAACTTAGGTGCAAAGTTTGAAGTAAAAGAAGAGGTATTTGTACAAGATAGTATTTTGTATATGGTTATGATAGGTGGAAAGAAACGTACAGAGATAGAGATGAATCCTGCTGCAAGTAAAGAGGAGATACTCTTAAGTGCAAAAGAAGCAGGGGCTAAATGGCTTGAGGGTATGACTATAGTAAAAGAGATAGTCGTTCCTAATAAACTGGTGAACTTAGCAGTTAAACCAGCTTAGATAAATAGTAGTTATTATCTTAAAGGAATATTTTGAGCTATCCTACATTTAATAAAGATGATTTTCTTTTTGGATTAGAGTTTGAATTTTATTTTAAAAGTTCAGACCAAAAGGAAAAATTTATTGAATGTATTAATCACCAATTTGATGTTGAGGTTCTTGATTTAACGCATACACAATATTCTGAGGATGATGAAAAATGGATTTTATCAGTAGAAACAACGATGCCAATCTTATCTTTAAATAAAGTAGGTATGGAAATTACTACATGTCCAGTTTCACAAGATTATGGAGTCCAATACAACAAGAAGAAAGGGATAGCTTGATAACATCATTAAATCTTTAGACCAATAAAGGATGACAGCTTCAAGTTATAGACGCAATCTATCTGGTGTGTGGCAAAAAAGATTTTATGAACATACCATTCGAGATGAAAAAGATTATCTGAACATCCTAAACTATATCTACAACAACCCCATAAAACATGGTCTAGTAGAGAATATAAATGATTGGAAATATAGTTCCCGTAGGGTGTTTTCCCACGAAAACACCAACTCTCAAAATTTATGTGATAAATTAATATAAATTATATATTTACTTTAGTAAAACTACAAAAACTTATTTTAAAGAGTATTTTTCATTATGCCTTATTTGGATATAACACGACTCTTTACATCTTTTAGCTATGATACTACTATGAAAGAAATCGTAGAATATTTACAGAAAAAACAGATTATATTTAAGTCTTTTAAAGAGGTGAGTCCTAAAGAGTTGGGTTCTCGTAAGCGGGTTTTGCTTTATGTTGGGGTGAATTTAAAGGGTTACTATGCTTTAGTAATGTGTGTGCAAAAGAAGAGTAGGGTACTTCGTAAAGAGGCTGGGGAGTTGATGCTTTTGCATGAAAAGTTAGAAAAGTACATCGACAGTAAGATTACTAAAAAATACCTCTACATTAAAGCACCGTTATGTTCTCATGCTAAAGTTATGTTAGAAGAGCAAGGGTGGAGAGTGTGGCAGATAGATGAATAATGAGCTTAAAGTCTATTATGCAGATATTGGTAATACCCATTTTCACATTTATGATGGTACAAAGGTAGAGCATCTTTCTTATGGGGATGCTATCGATAAATATAAGGATAAAACACTCTATTATATCTGTGTGAAACATCAGTTAACAGAGCAAATATCTCAGATAGCCTCATGGAGAAATATCTCACAACTTATGCGTATTGAGGGGGAGTATGAGACGATGGGAGTTGACAGAAAAGCTCTCTGCTTAAGCCATGAAGATGGTGTTTTTGTTGATGCGGGTTCAGCTATTACTGTAGATGTTGTAAGTAAGGGTAGGTATGTAGGTGGATATATATTGCCAGGTATTCAAGCTATGTTGCAAAGCTACAAAGGTATCTCTTTGGTTCTTGATGTAGCATTAAATGAAACAATATCACTAAACCAACTTCCTAAAACAACCAAAGATGGGATAAGCTATGGTATAATCGCGTCTATAAAAGCACTCATAGATAAACATAGAAACAGACACAGACTTTATTTTACTGGTGGTGATGGAGAACTTCTTTCCTCTTTTTTTGAAGAAGCAGTATATGATGAAATGTTGGTATTTAATGGGATGCGTAATGCACTAAAGGATGATGAAAAATGTTAACAATAGCCCTTCCAAAAGGAAGAATTGCAGAGCAAACACTTGAGATATTTGCAGAGATTTTCGGTGGAGAATTTAAGTTTGAAGGTAGAGAACTCATTTTAGATATGGGTGAGTTTCGTTTTTTAAATGTACGTAATCAAGATGTACCTACGTATGTGGAGCATGGAGCAGCCGACATTGGTGTGGTAGGTCTTGATGTTATTACAGAAAAAGAGTTAGATATTATCCAACTTCTTGACATGCAACTTGGAAAATGTAAAGTCTCTATTGGGATTAGAAATGAAGATGAGTTAGACTGGTCACGTCCTAACATTAAAGTAGCAACCAAAATGGTTAACATTACAAAACAGTATTTTGCTCAAAAAGCTGTAGGTGTTGAAGTGGTTAAACTCTATGGCTCTATAGAACTTGCACCTTTAGTAGGACTTGCCGATGCTATTGTTGACATTGTTGAGACAGGTTCTACAATGAGAGAAAATGGGCTTAAGGTAGCAGAAGATATTATGGACTCTTCTGCACACCTTATCGCTAACAAAAATAGTTTTTATGCTAAAAAGTCAGAGATACTTGCACTCTACGAGAAAATAAAAGTGGTTGTAGAGAGTCGTGACTAATCCTACATCAAACTCATTAGACCTCTATGCAAAAGTAGAGGATTTACTTGGCGTTAAAGAGGTTGCACCTCGTCTTTATGCACACTATTTTCTTTTTCTTAACAGTGTAGAGTTTCACTCTCTGCTTGATGTAGGGTGTGGCTCTGGTGACTTTTTACATCAGATGCAAAAAGCTTTAGGCATAGAAGAGGTGTTAGGTATAGACTTAAGCCCTCTCATGGTCTCTAAAACAGCAAAACTAGATATACCCTCACAATGTATCGACCTTTGTGACTTAGGGGGTAAATACGACGTTATTACCGCAGTCTTTGACATGTTAAACTACTTAGACAAAGAGGGATTAGAGCGTTTCTTACACTGCATAAGTGAACATCTCAATGAAGGGGGTTACTTCTTATGTGACATCAACACCCTTTATGGTTTTGAAAATGTTGCAGTTGGTGCTTATATCGTTGATGATAACGAGCGTTTTTTAACTGTAGATAGTGACTTTGAAAAAGATGAGTATGTTTCAGAATTTACACTTTTTGAAAAGAAGAAAAATAGCTTTACAAAGTCTCAAGAGATTATAAAACAGTATTTGTATACTTTAGAGCAGATAGAACAACTCTCTAACTTGAAACGCATTGTAGCAGATGATGTGAGCCTCTACGAGATGGAAGAGGCAGATAAAAAGTTTATCGTACTACAGAAACAATAATTTATTGTATCTGTAACACTTCTACTACAGCAGGGGAACCAGGTCCTGTAGCCTCTTTGATAAGTTTCACTTCCACTTTAAGTATTTGATTTTGTTTTTTCATTAAATCAAACTTCTCTGCGTTTTGTATCTGGTAACTCTTGTTACTCTTTATGTCTTTTATGTTCAAGTAGTGGTGAAAAGAGCCTTTAACAGACACTTTCCCCTCAAGTACTACAGTTTGACTCTCTGCACACCCTATAAAACCCATGGCAACGATACCAACTAATAATTTTTTTATCATTTTGCTATCAGTGTTACTTCAGTTTGTCCATTAAGCTCTAACTCTACAGTAACATCTCCTGTAAGGTTGTCACCTATCTTATAGTAGTAGTTTCCTTTTTTAGGAATCGTACCTGTCGTTGTATATATAGTAGGTGTAGGACTATAGTTAAAGAAGTTAATAGAACCCATTTGGTAAGTAGTACCGTTGTAGCTCTCTTCTGTAAAGTCACCTGTGTTGTAAAAAGGTGTATCTTCTAAGTTTTCATGGTCAGATAAGAGTACGGCAACACCCCATTCTGTAAGTAAGTTGTCAAACGTTTTACTTCCTCCATTAGCTGAGTTGTTAACAGCATCTACAATAGCTTGTTCATCAGTATAACTGTTATGCATAACATCATGAAGAAGTTTAGCTCCACCATAGTTACGTGTAAGAAAAGCACCAAAGGCGTTGACCTTAGAGTAGTCTCTTAGTTGGTTACCCCATGAAGTAAGTGAGAGTGTATTGTTCTCGTTGAAAAGGGGGTATCTACCTGATGTATTATCTGTATCACCTGCACTACCATCTGTATATGCTACACCTCTAGGTCCTGTGTGTTGGATTTTGGTTGCTACTAGCTCTTCAGTAGTCTCTGCTAACATCTCATCAATCCATGTATCTGTAGAGTCATCAGCAAGTAAAACAGTTTTTTGGTAGAAGTGAATCATATGTTGAAATTCATGTGCTAAAGTAGATATCATCTCTTTTGGCCAGAAGTCATTGATATCCCAATCGCCATTCCCGTTGGCAAACATTACAGAATCAATGTAAAACATCACTCGCTCATTTGAGCCAGATAATGAAGATTTTTTATAGTTGTCTTTTGCCCAGAAATACCCAACTACACCACCATTTGAACTATTATCATCGTCTATATCTGTAAGTAAGATAGTTATCTCATCATTACTAGAGATAAGGTTACTATATACACCTTGTGCATCATCTCCCCACGCTTCACCATAAATGTTTGTTACCCAGTCATAAACATCATTATCTAATCCTGTGTGTAAAAAGCTATCGGCAAGGGCATCAACCATCTCTTGAGTGACACATTTTGCTTTGCCACACCCTTCACCAAAGCTATCATTAGAGACCCAGATGTTGAGTGTTTTATCTCCAAAGTTTGTACTTACATTCGAGACTATCTTTTTAGCTGTTACCTCTGTTGCATCATTTCCATTAGTATCAAGATAAAAAGTATCTGTCTCTCCAGTGCTATCTTCTCTTTTTACTATTAAGGTTTTTTCTAAAGGGTGTTGCCCTGCTTTTTTAAGTAAATTTGGAATGTTAGCATTGAATTGACGTACATACTCAGGAGTACGAATAATAGTCGGTTTAGAGGTATTTTTCATTTTATCTTTCAGTACAGGTGCATAGATTACTTTTGCACTATGACTTATACTGGGAGTTGTACTTGTTGAACCATAGTTACTAAGAAGAAGGTAAAGACTTTTAGGTGTATCTGTATCTATTGAGATAGTTGTATTGATACTAGAAGCTTGTCCTAAACTTTCTACTTGATACGCTTCAGTTATCTCAATAGTATCAGGATTTACTGTTTCTTCTTCATTTACAGTCACACTCATGTTATCACTACTTGTAGCACCGTCATCATCTGTGACTGTAAGTGTGAGGGTGTCTGTGCCTGCAGTGCTAGGAGTATAGCTAAAAGAAGCAGTGTTAGCTAAAGTAGTCGTACCTTTTTTCCATACATAACTAACAACAGTACCATCACTGTCAGTTCCTGTTCCTACTATGTTAATGGTAGTGTTGACAATAGTCGTTTTATCTGTACCTGCTAGTGCTGTGGGTGCAATGTTTTCTATTGGTGTATCTGTGGGTGTATCGGTGGGAGTATCTGGAGTGTCATTACTCCCACTACTACCACATCCATTAAGAGCGAGTAGTAGTCCAAGTAGTGTAGAACTTACAATTGTTAATTTCATTTTATTTCCTTAGTCGTCGTAATTTTGTGCAATTATAGCAAATAAAATAGAGATATGATAAGGAAGAGGTGTTTTATGAGAGGGTAACGCTAAAAATGGAGGGTAAAGTGTTGAACTACCCATCAAAACTGATGGGTAGGGTGGAGAGGTCTATCTATCTTACGTTTTCAAATGGAGATTCTACAACATTTTTTCTATCTACAATGTATGGAATAAGTGCTGTTTGTCTTGCTCTTTTGATAGCTATAGTTACTAGCTCTTGGTGTCTTTTACAGTTACCAGTCAATCTTCTTGGCATAATCTTAAATCTTTCACTTAGTGAAAATTTAAGTTGTGCTAAGTCTTTATAGTCGATAAAGTCTGTTTTTAACTCACAATACTTACAAAATCTTTTTTTGAATTTTCTTCTTTCTGCCATGATATTCTCCTAAAATGGTATTTCATCTTCATTGATGTCAATTTCTGGGATGTTAGATACAGGTGCTTGCTGTTGAACAGGTTGTGGGGCAGGTTGAGAAGGTGCATTGTTGTATGCAGGAGCATTGTTATATGATGCTGCTGCTTGTGGTGCAGGTTGAGAATAGTTATCTCCTGCTGGTGCAGGATTATATCCGCCACCTTGTGCATCATCTTTACTTCCTAGCATCTGTAGATTTTCTACAGTTACAGAGTGCTTACTTCTTTTTGTACCGTCTTGTGCTGTCCACTGGTCAAGCTTCAATCTTCCATCTACTAAAACTTTAGAACCTTTACGTAAATACTGATTTGCAATCTCAGCAGTTCTACCAAAAAATGTTAAGTCAACAAAAAGAACTTCCTCTTTCTGTTCACCTGTTTGAGATTTAAATTTACGTGAAGTAGCGATTGCTGTATTACCTATAGCACTCCCACCTTGTGTATATCTAACCTCTACATCTCTTGTAAGGTTTCCTGCTAAAATTATTTTATTGTACATAAAGTTCTCCTAAGTTTCTGTTAATTACGCTTCTGTTGTTTCAGCTGCTGGTGCTTCAACTACTGGAGTTTCAACTGCTGGTGCTTCAACTTTTTCAGCTTCTATATTTTTGTTTGCAGCTGTAACAAGTTTGTCAAATTGTGCTAACTCTTTATTTTTAACATATTTAACTGATAAAAATTTAATAACATCTTCACTAATCTTAAGATTTCTCTCAAGCTCGTTGATCACTGTACCTTCTGCTTTATAGAAAAGGATTGTGTAGTAACCTCTATCATTTTTCTCTACAGGGTAAGCAAGTTTTCTCATACCCATGTCATTAGTACCTACAAGCTCAGCACCCTCTTTAGCAAGTACATTTTTCACTTTAGTGATAGCTGCTGCAATCTCTTCTTCTGTAAGTGTAGGTTTAACTACAAACAGTGTTTCATAACAAGTCATATTGTTTCCTTTTGGTTTAATAGCCCATTAAAAATGCGAATAGTGTATATCCGTCCAAAAATGAGCAGGAATTTTGGAAGCAATATTCTATCCTAAATTATCTTCTTTATTGCTTGCATATAATTTTATTTTAACGGTGGATAAATCCACCCTACAAATACCCTTGCAATTTGATAAGTGTGCTGTAGAGAAGAACCTCTTTTTGTGTAGTGGTTGCTTTTTTCATGGCTATCTCACTCTCTAAAAGATGTTCAAATATCTTTAACAAAGAAGCAGAGTTAACACGTAGAGCAAGTTGTGCTTTTTTCTCTTCTATCTGTTTGGGTAGTTTATAGCCTAAAATAGCAGCTGAATCTACATACCCATGCAACTTAATGTAGGCGTTAAAGAGAAAAATCTGATTTACAAAGTATTGTGTTGAACGTAAAAGTGATGATTCATCTTCTCCTAAGTCTAGCAGCTTAGTGATGGTTGTAGTAATAGGCTTTTTATTGAACAGTTCAACAAGTAATTGCTCTGTGGCTAAAGGTGCCGTAGAGTATACCAGTCTATCGATGTCTTTACTCGTAACTTTCATACCAAGAATAGCAAGTTTATGTAGCTCATTAGCACAAAGAGCTAAGTTGTTGTTAAGTAGAAGCATAAGGTGTTGTAGGGCAAAGTGGTCTATGTCAAGTTGTATCTCTTGGGCTTTTTGCTGGAGTATAGCTATACCTTCATTGATATTGGGTTCAAAGAAACGTACCCATATCCCCCCTTTTTTCTCTGTAAAAGCAGACTGCATACTCTTTGCATCTTTTGCCGCTCCCTCATAGGCATAGACCAAATAATTATCACTGTTTTTGTTGGCTAGTTGTATTAGTGCATCTAACTCTTTTTTAGGAATCTTTTTATCATGTTTTACTACCACTAGATTGGTTCCACCAAACAGAGATGTCTGAGACAAGTAGCTCTTAGCCTGTTCAAAATTCCACTCATCATAATAGAGAGTAAGCATACTCTCTTTAGCATCAAGATGGCTCTTATAAAGGTCTATATAGTAGTCTAAAAGATACTCATTATCTCCATAAAGCAACACTGCTTTAGGAAAAGATTGTTTAAGTTTTTGGTCAAATTCTCTTTGGTACATTAGGAGGCTTCCTTTATGGGTTGGTTTTTATGCTATTTAAATCTTATTTGCAGATTTAGTTTAAAATAGTATCTACCACTCTTTTTATAAATCTCAAACATCTTATATCTACTTGAACTAGGACTATCAAGTTTAATATTATTAATTAAATATTTATCTACAATACTTTTAAAATAAATTAAATCTAATAAATATACTTCACCTGTTCTTGTAACGAGAAGTATCCCTCCATTAACCTCATTTATTCCATTCCATTTTTCACCAGCTCTCATACCAAAGGTTACAGCATTAGCAAAATCACTAATTTTCTTTTTATAAATGTCAAATTTATCTTTATTATCTGCCATATATTCAATCAATCGTTGAATGTCTTTTTCATTCTTAGCATATGAGTTAAAAAGTATTTCTGCTAAAATATTGTCCAAATTTGTATCTATCATTTGTAAATTGAAATCAAACTTATCACTTTGGACTTTACTAAAATCTATTCTTGCACTATTTTTCATTAAAAAATTACATCTATCCAATAGTTTAGTTCTAGTATTAATAGTGTTATTTTTATTCATAATATCATCATTTATATTTGTGATTTCATAAATAAAGTTTGTATGATTAGAAGCATTTAAAAGTGTGGCAGGGCTTCCTAAACTAGATTTGACATTATATGAAATATTTATACTACTATTTTTGAGACTGTCAAATACAAGTGCTTCTAAATCACCTTTAACTTTTGAACTTCCTTTTAGTTTATTTCCATCTAATAAATCATTAATAAGTGATGTCATTTCGTTAATTTCAAATGTACCTTTGGCACTCTTGTGTGATATTATTTTTTCAAGTAATATTTTGTGTTGACCATTAATATAGCTAATATCATACTCTTGATTACAACCATTAGGAGATATTTTAAGAATTTTATCACTATTGAAGAGTTGATATTTGGTTTTATTAGTCAACATAAATTCTAGTATTTTAAATGTTATATTGTCTTTTACTTGTAAATTTTCATCTACTATAATCAAATTTGGATTATCCATCAGATACAAAAAAGTATAAAGTTCCGACCATTCGCCCTTATTAAATCCCATTTTTAAACTCCTCTAATTGTATAAACATATATTTAGCCAACTCCTCAATTACTGGAATAGATACAGAATTTCCCAACTGTTTATACTGCTGAGTATCACTTATAGTTGTTGGAAATGAAAAAGTATCTTGACCTTTTCGCATAAAAGCATAATCTTTAAAACCTTGAAGTCTTGCCCACTCCAAAGGCGTCATTACTCTTATTCCTTGGTCATTAATAGGTGATTTTTTGCTACCAAATATCATCCCATAATATTCAGGTTTCTCTTGTATCACAAGATTTCTCTCTTTCCCACTTCCCCCTGTGGCTAAAATAGTGTTAGAAATAGGATTATCCCCAATATTGACCACCTTATACCCAAAACCATTGCCTTTTGCCTTGTGCGTAGCCTTATGTTTTTCAAGCGTTTTAATATATTGTTCCGATAGATAAAATTTAGCAGATACATCCTCTTCTAATAATTCATATAGATTATTAAAAATAGGTTTATCTCTTTTCATTGGCAACTTATCAAAAATATACCCCTTTGGAACTAAATCCTTTCTAAATCCCATTATATACGTTCTCACTCTCTTTTGTGGCAGTCCAAAATCTATAGTTTTGCGTAAAAATGATGTTGCATTATATTCTAAAATACCATTATTTTCATTGACACCGACAATTTTATATCCCAATTCATTGATAAGTGTTTCTAGTATTATCTTAAAAGTTTTACCCTTATCATGACGTAAAAGCCCCTCTACATTTTCCAATAAAAAGGCTTTGGGCTTTGTCTCTTTGATAATATCTGCCACATCAAAAAAGAGTGTTCCTCTAGTCGTATCTTTAAAGCCTTTTTTACCACCTGCAATAGAAAAAGATTGACAAGGAAAACCTGCCAACAGTACATCATAGTTTGTATTTTTTACTCTCTCCTTAAACTCGTGGCTTGTGACATCATTTTGTGGGTTCTCTCCATATAAATGTTCATAAGTCATACAAGCGTATTTGTCTACTTCAGCAGAGAGTACATTTTCAAAACTGTTGGTTAGCTCAAACCCTTTTCTGATGCCACCTATACCACAGAAGAGGTCTATGGTTTTGTATTGTTGTATGGTTGTATTAGTAGTTAGTGGTTTTGTCATTTTTATTCCTCTTTTTGTTGAACTCTGCTCGTTTAAAATCGAGATCTAAGCCTATTGCTCTTGAGAATAGGGAGATGATGTTCTATTTAAACATTAGTATAATATTTTGACAAATTACGTTATTATCAATATCACTTTTTTTAATATAGTCGCTATTAGCAATTATAACCGAATTACTAGAACCTGAAAACTGTAGTTGACCTGCAATTGAAATAATTGATTTCTCTTGTTTAAATTGAATTGAACCCCTTGACTCTTCTTTCTCATGAGTACACACAAATTTTCGTTGTCGTATATCTGAAAGTAAATGCGTGTTTATAAAAGTTTGGCTCTCTTCAAAAATAACTTCATTACTCGGAGACATTAAATCAAGTAAAATATCTTCTAGTTTTCCATGAGTATTTTCATATTCACTATTATAAAAAACACAGCAAGAAATTTCAAAGTCATCTTTTTCAATAACTTCATAATGTTCTAATTGATTTGCTAAAGACAGTAAATTACTTATTTCAGACAAACGTGTTACCACACCTTCATCATCAGCATCTAAAAAATAAAGAAAACGATAATTTAAAATATCATACCCGCTTGTTTCTCTTAAAAATTCATCATTTTGTTCCAAATATAGTTGCATTATATTATTTGCTTTACCATTTAAAATATTTCCATCTCCACCAAGGTTATGAAATATTACTAATGTATCATCTTTTTGAAATACAGCATAGGGAACATGAATATTAGCTCTTTGAAATTTAAATTTACTATCTTCAATTTTTTTATCTTTCAGTGCAGAAATATATAAATCATTTAATGGAACAATAAAATTTTTCACTTTTTTATCATAAGGAGTAAAACCATTAACAAGTAAAATACGACTTAAAAAGGCGATATCATGATCTCCTTCACAAAATACAATAATATATTTATCCATTATTTTTACCTCTGAGGTCAAAATTAACACTATCTATGTAATGCTTTAACTTCTCACCTGTCACAGAGACTGCTTTAATATTGTTATTTTCATTCTTTAGAAAAAATGCGGATACTTCATCATTCTTAAACTCATTATTTACAAAAGCATCAATACACTCTTTTGAGTGAGAGGTAATAAAGACTTGAACATTAAACTTAACTGCCAACTCTTGAATAAACTTTGTAAAATCAACCAATAAAGAATAATGAATAGCCGTTTCAAGTTCATCGATTAAAACTACACCATTTTTACAATAAGCAAAAGATAAAGCTATTTCAAATATTCGTTGTAATCCTTCTCCATAACTTGTAATAGGAATTGCACTATTAGGAAAAGCTTCTGAATCAACTAAGAAGCGTTTAATATTTTCTAATTCTGTAAACTCAATATTTTTAATCTTATTATCAATCGAGTTTTGCAGAAATTCTACTACAAGATTAAATACTTTTAGTTCAACATTTTTACTATGTGTATTAATAATCTCTTTTTGATTATAAAAATAAGGACTTTTAAATATACTATTACATAAAATCTCAACTCTTTCATTAAATCGCTGAAGAGGATTATGACTAAAAGTATGAATAATATTATTTAATTTTTCTTCATTAATAGAAGCAATAACTTCATAAGAAGCAATATAATCATCTTTTTTATCAATATTAACACTTTTTAATCTTTTCAATAATACTTCTGTATGTTCATTATTAAAAGTCCCAGAGACTTGAATGTCTTCATTTAAATATAAACTCAGAGACTTACTACTTAATGATGAAAGTTTATGTCTAAACTTAATTAATTCAAAAAAAGCAGAGATATTATTTTGTTTTGTCAAAAGATAAACTGCTTCTAAAAGAGTTGTTTTTCCTGTATTATTAAATCCTGCAAAAATATTGATACGATTAAGTTTATCAATTTTAAAATCAGTAAAGACTTTATATTTTTGAATATTTAAAGAGGTAAAATGTTTTACTTCAGTTCGTCCAAAAGCCAAAGAGACACTTTCATTTTGAATATCAAGAGAAGAATCATTTGGTAATAAATTTGTAAAATTTTTATTTATAGTTTGAAGTTTTTCTATATCATCATAAGAAAACAAGTCCTTTAATCTATCTAAATTTCCAACATGATCAGATAATGCTTTTATACTTTTTTCATAACTCTCTTGCTCTTTACTTCCACTAGCTAAAAGCCCTTGTGCAACACTATTTTCCTCTTCCATTACAAGCAGAGCTTTTTCATTATCAATAAATTTTGCTACATCTTGAATTTCACGATATTTGGTAATAATAGGAGGATATTTTTTAGAATCTTCTATCTCATCATCTTCAAGCTCATCTTGCTCTTCTCTTTGAGACAACCAAGAAAAAAGGCGTAAAGTATTTTCTTCATTTTTTGCTTCATACTTATCATCATTCCACTCTATCCATTTTTTAATTGTAGGTCGTTTTGTAATTTCTGAAAAAGTATAATACATATCACTAGCAAATTGGTCACCGTAATCACTCTCTTTATATTGAAGAATCAGATGATATGCTCTTTGAGAACTTCTAAGTTTAGCTTTTGTAATACCCAGAGATTCACATAAGTTAATCTCTTCATCATAATATGTTCCATCACTCCAATGAGATTCTAAATAGTCATAAATTAGTTGAGCTTGATTAATAGCAGGCCATTTTTTATTACCACTAATATGTTTTAATCCCATAATAATTTTATGTGTAGCATCATCTTCATTTTCATGAATAAAAGAAGGAACTTTTTTAAAAGTTTCAGGATTAAATTTTCCAATATCTAAACCATTATCATAATCTTCTTTTAAAATTTTCAAAGCTGTTACTCTTCGGTTACCCTCAAGAACTAAATAGTTATTATCCCCTAAATCTTTAAGTTGAATAACATCTACTTCTAAGAAACCATTTGCTTTAAAACTATCTAATAAATCTTTTACACCTTCTCTATTTTTTCCTGAAATAAAGTTTCGTGTTCTTTGTTGAATTTTTTCATCTAAAACATCTTGTTTATCAACCTTTTTATAATCTTTATGGTCAACAAACCTATAGTTATTAGGGTCTAAGTAAAAGTTTTTTAGATTTGTACTTATTTTTTTAGTTTTTTCAATTTCTGGCATTTATTCCCTTTTTTTAGTATTCTAAGTGAATTGTTTTACAACTCCATCTCATCTTTCTCTAATTTAGCTACAAGTTCTGCCATTACTACGGCTTGTGCTAGGTTTACTTCTGTTATCATGACTCGTATTTTGTCAAAGAGCATGATGTTGTCGCCTTTTAGGTGGACTGTGACACCTTTGATGTTACCTGTGAGTACAGCTTTTGCACTCTCTCCCGCTTCTATGACTTCTGCTTCAAAAAAGAGTCCTATCTGCTCTTTTGCCCATCTTGCAAATTTACGGTCTCTAAAGTCCCATTCTGCTTTTGTGGCTTCTCGTTCTAGTTCTGAGACTCTTGCACAAAGGGGTTCGATGTTTCGTAGGAGGTATCCTGCTTCTTCTTTGTCCTCTTTAAGTTGAGCTTTAATGAGACGATGAAGTATAAGGTCTGCATACCGACGGATAGGGGAGGTGAAGTGACTGTAGTAAGAGAAACCTAACCCAAAGTGTCCTACATTGTCTGCATTGTACTCTGCACGGCGAAGAGACTTGATGACCATAGAGTCTACCTCTGAGGCTAGTCCCATTTTATCTGCCTCTTTTTGAATGGCTCTTATGAGAGAGGGGCTATCTTCATACTCTGTGACAAAGAGTCCTATGGTTGCTAGTTCTGCTAAAAGTGCTTCGGTACGGGTGAGTTGAGGGGGTTCGTGTATCCTAAAGATGCCGTCACCCTCTCCTGTAAAACGTTTAGCACTGGCTTGGTTTGCTAAGAGCATACACTCCTCTATGAGTGAGTGAGAGGGGGTGCCTGTCTCTGTTTGTGTTTGGGTTAAGAGATGCTTTGCATTGATGCTGAGTTTTGTCTCTTCACTTCTAAAGTCAAAACCTTTTTTAAGACGTTCATTGTGAAGCTCAACGGTGATTTTTTGTAGAGGGAGTAACCATGTCAATATCTGAGCAACGGTATCTGTAATACCCTCTGTACCCTCTTCAAGTATGCGGTCTATGGCTTCGTAGTTAAAACGGTGCTTAGAGTGGATAATAGCTTCAAAAAACTCCTCTTTTAGGGGTTTGAGTGTTACTCTGTCTAGGGTTATTTTGGCTACAAATGCTAGTCTATCTACTTTGGGTTTAAGTGAACAGATATTTTCACTGAGTTCACGTGGAAGCATAGGAAAAGATTTGTGTGGTAAGTAGGTGGTAAAGCCTCTCTTTTTTGCCTCTTTGTCGATGGGTGTAAAGAACGGTACATAGTGACTTACATCGGCAATAGCAACATAAAGTGTATAAGTTTCCATATCAAAGTAGATAGCATCATCAAAATCTTTTGCAGAGATGGGGTCAATAGTACAAAAGTCCAGATGGGTAAGGTCAACACGCTCTGGATGCTCCTCTTTGTTTACTTCAGACTCTATGGCTATGGCGTCAGTAACACACTCTTTAGGAAAAGCATCTTCACGTTCATAAAGTGCAAGGGAGATTTTCTCATCTACTTTTGGATCTGCTAAATGCCCAAAGACTTCTAAGACGTTGTCATCATCTATATCTACTTTAAGTACAGTACCAAGCTTAAATGCTTTTAAGTCCATCCCCTCCATGACTGCGTGGGTAGGTATGTTGGTGCGAATGTCTAGTATCATAAAGTTGTTTTGTTCATCTCTATGGGTGTAGGCTACAGTAAAGGCATGGGCTTTTGTGATGATAAGTTTTACTTTACCACTGGCTCTTCCACGTCTTGCTATGACACGCTTAGCTACAACCACGTCACCATGTTTTGCACCACAGAGGTCGTCTGCTTCTACAAGTAAATCTTTCTGCTCTTTAAATTCAGATTCTATGTAGCCTCTTCCATCTTTACCTAGGTAGAGTCTTCCTGCACGGTAGATCGATAGTAGTTTCCATAACCCATTTACTTCAGTAATAGCACCGAGTTGTTGTAGGGCTTGAAAGTTATTTTGGTCTTCAGGTTCAATGTCCAAAAGAAGACAGCCATTGCTGATTTGTATAGCAAAAGGACTCATCTAAAACCTCTCGTCATAGATAGTATAAATTGTTGTTTTATTGTTAGTATATTCATAAAAATATTATAGCAGATTAGTGAGGGTAAAAAAAGCCCTTGAATTAAAAATCAAAAGGATGTTTAATCATAACCCACATGTTCATACCTTCATCTCCATAAGCGATGTCAAAACGTACAGGTAACTCAGCTACCATTGCACGCAGACTCACCCCTGCGTCATACTTTAACTCTTTCAAAAGTTCTACATCGTAGCTGTCGTGGACTCTTCCTGCTTCAACAAAGCCAACAACTTGAAACCAATCAACAGGAAAGTTGTCTGCAACCCATGTACCTAAAGCACCATTTTTAATGGGGTTATAGTTTATAACAGCTCGGTACTCCATAGAAGCATAAATGGCAGCTTTGTCTATAAATCTATTTTGGTTGTACCCTCTCATTCGCGTAAAGCCACCAAGCCTTGCCCCCTCTGCTAAAGGTGTACGGTGTAGGTCTATCCCTGATACAAGTTCTTTGTCATTTTCCCAACTAAAAGAGTAACCCGTCCAAAAGTTAAAGGCTAAAACATTTTGTTGTGTAAAAGAGAAAGTCTCTAAGTTGAAGTATTTACTCGACTTAAACTCTAAAAAATCCCAACTTTGTAAAGAGTCATCTTTTCCAAAATCTTTAGAGTAACATAGGTATGTACTGTAGCCTCGTGAAGGGTTATCTTTATAGTCTGTATTATCATGTGATAAAAAGAGTCTTAATCCGTTAGAGTTCCATTCTCTGGGTGAATCGGATGCTTCTATGGCATTTTCTGTGTTGTTTATGGTTTTACTTTGATAAAATGTAGTAAGTCCAACTTCAGTACGACCAGTGACAAAAGGTGTACCATTTCCATACGCTTCACGATTCATGGCAAAACCATCTTTAAGTGGGTATCTTCCTTGAGGATTATCTAACCCCTCTCCCCATGGAAGTACATAGGTAAGTGATGCGGTAAAGAAAGTATTTTCTGTAGAGCTAAACCATGTATTATCTGTAGTAGACTCATGTCTGCTATCAAAATAGATCTTCTCTTTAGGGTTTGTTGTCTTATAGGTTAAAGTAGAGAAGTATAATCTATGAGTGTAAGGTATTTTTAAGTTCTTAAAAGCAAATAAACCGCCTTCAAAGTTTGTATTACTCTCTTCTCCATTGGTTATGACTGTTTGTTCTTCCCCCATAAATACTGTTGCTACTAAGGTGGTATGAGGTTGAAGTAATCCTTGTGCAATGACTCCGACACCTCCTGTTAAACCTGTAGTATCTGTTGAGAAAGCATAGGGTAAAAAAGTCCATACACCCTCTCTGTCAAAATCTAAATTTAGTGATGTATTGTTATCATGAATACCTTCTGCCATGAGAAGATTCGTTAGAAGTAGGGTTAATGTTGTTAATTTTTTTATTTGCATAGCTAGAGTATAACCATATTTTAATTAAGAATTAGTGTTTTAAAGTAGTAGTTGGAAGCTTTGAGTTATGAGTGATAACAGATAAGATATGTTATGATAGTTCTATATAAAGTTTAAAGGAAACCTATAATGAATTACCCTAAATTACCAAAAGAGT
>Ga0256838_1000079_pt1 | contig 69492 bp, 71 predicted proteins | sample 4571419metaG_FD_185978 | JGI IMG/M metagenome (GOLD analysis project Ga0256838, IMG submission 185978) | Hydrothermal vent microbial communities from Guaymas Basin, Mexico - 4571-419 | ecosystem: Environmental > Aquatic > Marine > Hydrothermal vents | place: Mexico: Guaymas Basin | collected... | reverse complement strand
ACAGGTCAAGTTATTGTAGTTGACGGTGCTACATCTTTTCAGTAAGAGTTAAAAAAACTCTTACTCTTCATTTTACTTATGGCAATCTCTCAAAGTCTTTTGAGGATTTGCTATATACTCATATCCATTATAAATCGTAAAAACCCCATAGAGTAAAACTGCTACAGATGAGAGACTCATCATCATGTTTCTAAAGCTTGTAGCCGTTGCGAGTGATGCTAAAAATCCTACACTAAACATGGCAGGAATAGTACTCAATCCAAAAATAAACATTACAAATGCACCATAAAGAGGGTCTGCTGTACTTGCAGCAGTTATAGCAAAGAAGTAAACAAAACCACAAGGAAGAAGACCGTTTAGCATACCAAGCAAAAAGAAACTCACATTAGATTTTGAGTGAAGTACTTTTTTAAAACTATTTTTATAAAGCGAAGAGCTAGAGAAAGAGTGTTCTATAAGTGTAAGAAACTTTATTTTTCCCATTAAAGAGAGCCCTGCAAGTACCATAGCAAGCCCTGCAACTATAAGTAAAATCCCATTTGCATTGTTAGAGAAGAGAACAACACCACCAAGAGCCCCAAAAAGAGCTCCAAGTATAGTGTAAGTAAAGACACGTCCAAAAGAGTAAAGAAGATGAGCAATAGTTTTTGAGACCTTAGAGCTTTGTGGCTCTATTTTTATAGTAGAGTATGCCATCACTATACCTCCACACATACCTATACAGTGACCAAAGGAACCTAAAAATGCTATACTCATGATGGTTAAAATATTGACAGTTTCCATTACTTTCCTAAAAGTTTTTTTCTAATTTTTGGGTTATTCATAGTCTCCCCACGAAGCATCTTTAAACGCATAGTATCAAACGATATAAATCCATCTTGATTCTTCTCATAAGCACCAAAACCGTACCCCATGGGAGTGATATCATTTAAAGAGTAGTATGCTTTATGTGCATCTATCCACTTTTTGGTATCTTTTGCATACACCCAAATAATTGCTTCATTTTTAAAAGGTTTATCTTCAAGCCAATGAATAAAACCACCATGATCATGAAAGAACCAAGTTTTTCCATCCGGAGCTATGACCTGAGATGTATAAGTCATATCTTCTATAACCATTCCACAATCACTATCTTGATACTTATGAAGTACAATTTCAAGAGGAATTTTTTCTAAATTTCCCTCTTTAATAACTACCATCTTTTGAACTTTTCCTAAAGATAAAAAGAGTGCAACAATAATACCAACAAAAACTAAAACAATTAAAATAGGAGCAAATTTTTTCATAATTGTATTATACTACTCTCTTCTTTTTTTACCTTTACCTGCATCATCATAAATCAAAAATTTTCTTAAATCCTCATGCATTTTTGCATCTAAGCTATCCCAAATCTTCAGTTTTTGCAAATAGCGTTCTCTATTTTCATACTTAGACTTCCTTATATCACGAATAAGATAATGATACCGAACAATCTTTTTTGTGTACTCACTTATAAAAAACCAATTCTTTATAATCTGATAACTTCTCTCTTCATGATCGGTAAAACTCCACTCATTAAACTCTATATCTTCTGCATCTTTCTTATGTGCTGTAAATGGTTTTCCAATGTCATGAAGTAAGCCTGCTGCAAAAAAATGTAAGCCCTCTGCTTTTAGCGCATAATATGTTACACGTAAGGTATGAACTAAAACACCATGTTGATGCCATTTATTTTGTGTAAAAAAGAGTGAATCTAAAAAAGCTCTACTCCAAACCTTATTATTTACTTCACTCAAAAGTGCTCCTTGGTCATAGGGTGATATACCTCAACTGTCTCTCGTAAGTTCTCTTTTTGTATATGTGTATAGATCTGTGTTGTCATTAAAGAGGAGTGACCTAAAAGCTCTTGTACGACCCTTAAGTCTGCACCACCTGTAATAAGTGCCGTAGCATACGAATGCCTTAAAATATGAGGGGAAATCTTTAAATACTTCTGTGTAATCTTATAAGCACTAATACGACTCAACTTATTCCCTTTATAATTAACCCATATAAACTCTTTGTCAAAAGCTAAAAGAGAGAGATATCTCTGTATAGCTTTGAGTGCTACTTTTGCAATAGGTACAACTCTCTCTTTCTCCCCTTTTGCATGGCGAATACGTAACCACTCTCCCTCTATATCAGCCAATGTTACTTCCAAGCACTCACTTATTCGAGCACCACTCGCATAGAGAAATAGGATAAGAGCATAATCCCTAGCTCCTATCCAAGTAGTAGTATCAATAAGTGCTAATCCTGACTTCACCTGCTCATAAGATAAAAATTTTGGAAGGAGTTTCGGAATCTTTGCAAACTTTAATTTAGCAGTTTTTTCAGTAAACTCCTGCTTATAACAAAAATCAAAAAAAGCATTTACTGCGGAAAATTTTCTATTGAGGGTTCGTTTATTTGGATAGGTGGAGAGAAGTTCTAAAAGTTTATGCGAGTCCAACTGTATAAGTGGCTTACCAGAGAGTACTTCTAACTGTAAAAGATCACTCTCGTAAGCATCCACACTCTTTTTACTGAGTGCTTTTGTAACGGTAATATACTCTAGAAATGCTTCAAGCTCATTAGACATTAATCTATAAGAATTTCTTGATCATTTACATAAAAAGTTTTATCTGCGGTAAATATAAAACTATCATCAAAATCTATTTCATAAACCTTATAGTCAAAACTTTTTTTATCAACAACAATCATATATCCCTCTTTTTCTAAAATATAGAGATTTTTTTCATCGCAAAGCATTGCATAAAAATGAGCAAATGGAAACTTTATTTTTGAGTTAACATTAAGGTTAGAATCCAAAGAGAGAATTTCACCCTGCTTCGTTCCTATGTATATACTTTTATTATCATAAATAATATTTCGAAGCTCATACTTTACCCGTACCTCTTTTTTAGCCATCGATAAGATTGTATACCCTGTTGCTGCAATAATTTTATTGTCAAACTGATGCAGAGAAATAACATTGTTAAAGTTCTCTTCTGAGGAGACTATAACAGTTCTTAGTCTCTTTTTAAGATCTGTATTTACAAAGATTACTTTTCCATCTAGTGTTGGGAAAAGTACAATACCTGGGATAAAGTAAGGATTTGCAATCCGTGAATCTAATGCAATAGCTTTGCCACCCTGTTCTTTAAAGAGTGGTTGCTTTGTATTCATATCGTAAAGTGCTATCTCATTGTCAGCAAATAGAACTGCCAACATATTTTCAAAAACAGATGCCCCTGCAATAGTTTTTTTGAGATTAAAAGTTTTAGTGATGTTTTTATCATTTTCAGACACCATACTTAAAACACCCTCAATAGAAGCACTTATTATCCACCCCTCACTTTGAGAAATAAGTCTATCTTGTGGTGCAATAGTAATATCAAATGTTCCACTTTTACTCAGCACTGTCCTATCTTCTAAGAGTGCTACATTTGAGGAAGTATCTATAATGGTATGTTTTGAGTCTTCATACTTCTCCCAATCTGCATCCACTTTTAGTGGTTCATAAACCTCTTTTGTACTACAGCCACTAAAAAGTGCAAGAAGTGATAGTGAGGTAAACAGTAAAGCAATTTTCAAAATACTATTTCACACCATAATGCATTAAAACTTTAGCAACCTTTGCTAAAGGAGAGCTAAGAGAAATTTGTGTCAACTCTTCATGTGCTTGATCTATCTTTTTCTCATTCATTAAAAGAACTGCACTCTGCACTCTTGCTAAATCTTTATAAATAGGATCTTTACTCTCTATATAGCTATTAAACTTTTCTACAGAGTTTGAATTTTCAGCAAGTTCATAAGAGGCTAAATCTGCAATTAATACTGCTTTTGATTTTGTTAATGACTCTAGTTTTTCACTGTTTTTACTAGCAACTGCTTGAGAGTAAACCCAAACATCATGAAGTGATGGACTTAATGATGCTAATCTTCCTAAAGTAGCCATATTTTCTGGATTATTTTGAAGCTCTGCTAATGCTACATTTGCAGAATCAATTCTGTTTTGTTCACTAACATTATATGTAATACTTCCAGCTACAAAGAGAACAACAGCGACAACAGACCCGATCATAACATTTTTATATTTTTTTACAAATTTTTCTGTTACAACAGCTTTTTCGAAAAACTTCTCTTCTGAAGTTAATTCTTCTTTGACCATCTCAATATCAGTTTTTAAACTCAAAAATTATCCTTAATAATAAAAAGTTTATAATATTATCGCATATATTGTTAATATTTTATCAAATCTATGTCTAATACTAAGTTTTATATGATAAAATTTACTAAATTATAAATATAGGATTTTTTATGCAAGTAGATGATGCACTTTTAACACGTTTAGAAAAACTCTCTTTTTTAAAAATAAGTGATGATAAGCGTGAAGAAATTATAGAACAACTCTCAGAAATAGTAAACTTTGTAGATAATTTAAGCGACTTAAATACAGAGGGTGTTGATAATAAATTTGCCATGAGTGATGCAAGTACAAGACTTCGTGAAGATATAGTAAAATCAAGTAGATCCATTAGTGAAGAGATCTTGTCACATGCACCAAAAAGTGCTGACAACTTTTTTATAGTACCTAAAATTATAGAGTAGTCTTTGATGGTAAAAATTTATGGCATTAAAAATTGTGATAGTGTAAAAAAGGCACTTAAATTTTTTAAAGAGCATGAAATAGAGTACACTCTTTTTGACTTTAAGACAGAAGAACTTCCATGTGAAAAAGTTATAGAGTGGTTACAAAAAGTAGATATTAAAACTCTTTTTAACTCAAGAAGCACAACATATAGAAACTTAAAGTTAAAAGAGCTCTCTCTTACTAGTACCCAGCAACAGGAGTGGCTTTGTAAAGAGAACCTTCTTATAAAGCGCCCTGTAGTCGAGTACAAAGGCGAAATATTTGTAGGATACAATGAAGAAAACTATCAAAGGAGTTTTTTATGAGTGAAGAGATTGAAGCAGAAGTTGTCCCTGAAAAAAAGAGATTAGATATTAAAAAACTACTCAAGAGTGTTTTAGCATTTAAATCATCCGATCTTCACCTTGTTGTTGGAAGTGAACCTCAAATTCGTATAGACAAGGAGCTTCGTGCACTTAACCTTCCTGTTTTAGATGCAAAAGATGTTGAAACTATGGCATACTCTCTTATTGAAGATAAACAGAAAAAAGAGTTTGAAGAGCACAATGAACTTGACTTCTCTTTTGAACTTGAGGGTATAGGTCGTTTTCGTGCAAACTACTACCGTACTATTCATGGTATAGCTTGTGCATTTCGTATGATTCCTCTTGAAATTCCTACACTTGATGAGTATGGGAACCCTCCTATATTTAAAGAACTTATTAAAAAAGAGAAGGGGCTTATTTTAGTAACAGGTCCTACTGGTTCGGGTAAGTCTACAACACTAGCCTCAATGCTTCATGAGATAAATATGACAGAACGACGTCACATCATCACTATTGAAGATCCTGTTGAGTTTGTACATAAAAATAACAAATCACTCTTCTCTCAACGAGATGTTGGAAGTAATACAGCTTCCTTTGCAGTAGCACTCAAGTATGCTCTTCGTCAAGATCCAGATATTATCCTTATTGGGGAGATGCGTGATGCTGAGACTATTGGAGCTGCACTTACAGCGGCAGAGACTGGTCACTTAGTATTTGGAACACTCCATACAAACTCTGCACCAGGGACTATTAACCGTATTATTGATGTTTTCGATGGAGAAGAGCAAGCACAGGTTAGAGCACAACTTGCAACCTCCTTAGTAGCTGTTGTTTCACAAACTCTTATACCAAGAGTAGGAAGTGGAAAAGTTGCAACACAAGAGATTCTCATAACAAACCCCGCAATTCAAAATCAAATTCGTGAAGACAAAGTACACCAAATTTACTCTCAAATGCAACTCAATCAACAAGAAACAAAAATGACAACACAAACACAGCAACTTTTACAGCTTCTTCAAAAAAATATAATCTCAAAAGAGAATGCTATCAAGAACTCTAATAGACCAGAGGAATTAATAAAAGTTATGGAAAACCTCTAAAAACAGTAGAAGATTTTATCAAAGAAATATAATAAAATCTTCTATTTAATCATTTTCACAACATCCTTCTGATAGAATTAAGCGATAACTAATTTAAGGATAAACAATGTTTACTAACATGAGTATTGAGAAGAAGATGAACTACCTTATTGCGATGGCAACATTTTCTATTTTTTCAGCAACTATATTTGTTTTTGTATCAATGACAAAAATTGAAAATGAGTATGAGCATCTTCGTTCAAACTCTATGGTCGCAGGTATTGCTACACTCGAAATAGAAAAGAGTCTTAACTATGTGAGTCGTACAACACGAGATATTATGTTAGGGGGCGATTTTCATAAAGATATAGCTAAACTAGAGTCTACTATTGAAGATATTAGAACACATTTTAATACATTAGAAACACTTATGAGCGAAGATGCTTCACTCAGTTTAGTTAAAGATGCGAAGCACTCTACACTACAATTTTTAGATAACTCCATAATTATGATGAGAAACCTCTCTAGTGAAGATATAAAAAAGAGAACTTCAATAATTTATTCAAAATATAAAAAAGATTTAACACCCTATGCAAATGCTTCAAGAACTGCCTTTAAGAAGTTAGTAAAGCTTAAGAAAAATGAACTTGAAAGTGCATCAATAGACTTAGAGAATGAGATAAGTTTTTATAAATACCTAGTGCTTATTACTGGTTTATTAGTGGGTACTATCGTATTTATTATTGCCACTATTATTAGGAAGTCTATTACTAGCGGAATTACAAAGTTTACTGAACTTATTAATTTTTCTGCAAAAGGTGACTTCTCCCATAGATGTAACCAATCAGAACATAATACAGAACTAGGAATTATGGGGAAAAATCTCACAGAACTCTTAACACATCTTAAAAATCTTATTCGAGAGATTAACGAGACAATCACACTTGCCTCACAAGGAAAGTTCGATAAACAGATCTCTTCTACTGGTATGAAAGGTGAGTTTGTAGATGCTATTGAGAGTGTAGCAGCAAGTATAGAGTATATGAAAGAGCAACATCAAAAAGGTCTTCGTGATGCATTTCATTCAAGACTGAGTGAAAATAGTATTAATGTTTCAGAGTCACTTACGGTTATTCAATCAAACTTAAAAACAAATATTGGAACTCTTAAGGAGATTACATCCGCAACACAATCTGCAGCTGAACTCTCCAATAACTCTCGTGAAAATATTAACGATGCAGTTGGTGAACTACACAACCTCAATGAACAAGTAAATATGAATAACACCAGCATAGAAGAGTTAGCGAACCAAACAAATAGTATCACTTCAGTCATAGAACTTATCACTGATATTGCAGATCAAACAAACCTCCTCGCACTCAATGCTGCAATAGAAGCAGCACGGGCTGGTGAACATGGACGTGGTTTTGCTGTAGTTGCTGATGAAGTACGTAAACTTGCAGAACGAACACATAAAGCGACAAGTGAGATCTCTATAAGCATTAAATCTTTACAACAAGGGATGAATGAGATTCAAACAAGTTCAAATGAGATGAAACAGACCGTTGATGATACAACTGTAAAAATAGAAGCATTTGAAGAGACACTTATTGAACTAAGTGAAAGTTCAAATAACATAGTCCATAGCTCCTACCAGATGGAAAACAATGTTTTTGTGGTCCTTGCAAAAATAGATCATATTCTCTATAAATCACGTGCATATAACTCTCTTATGTCTCTCAAACCAATACTCAAAAATATAGATTCACACCAGTGTAATCTAGGTGTTTGGTATGATGAAGAAGGAAAAGCACGTTTTTCTAAAACAGCAGCTTATGCAAAAATTGCAGCACCTCATAAATGTGTACATACAAATGCAAATATAAACCTAACTTTTCTTTCAGATAATGCAGAAAAAGATACACTTCTTAATGCAGAAAAAATTATTACAAACTTTAACAAAATGGAAGAAGCTTCTGACGAACTCTTCCTTTTAATGGATACAATGTTAGAAGAGTCTAAATAATTTTTGCTATAATTTCAAAAAAATCTAATTCTAGGATAAAAGATGACAGATGAGTTATATGCGGAAAAACGCTCCAAAGAGGTAAAGAGTCTCGGTTCAGGTTCTACAGAGTATAAGTACACTTATACACCTGAACTTCTTGAAACTTTTGAAAATGTTCACCAAGAAAACGACTACTGGGTAACACTCAATGCAGATGAATTTAGCTCTCTCTGCCCAAAAACAAATCAACCAGACTTTGGAACGCTTATCATTAACTATGTTCCTCATGTAAATATGGTTGAGAGTAAATCACTTAAACTTTATCTCTTTAGCTTTATGAATAGTGGCGAATTTCACGAAGATGTTGTCAATAAAATAGGTAAAGATTTAGTAAAACTTATGCAACCCAAGTACCTAGAGGTTGTAGGACTTTTTTACCCTCGTGGCAACATTAGCATCCACCCTACTTTTAGTTACTCAAATGGTGAAGCTATCTATAAAGCGATTAAAAATCACAGATTTATCAACCGAAACATCAATCCACAAAGAGTAGGATAATTACAATGAATTTAGAAAAAATAGCCATTCAAAAAGGCACAAACATTGAGTACCTCTCAAAAGAACTTCTCTTTTTAGCACAGAGTGGTCAGCCCTACCGTGGAAGTGTTTACATAAAGTTTACAAGTGAAGGTGAAACATTTAATCTTCTTGATTTTAAAAAGTATATTACATCCCTGCGTTCACAAAAATTTTATGCAGAAAATATAGCATATGAGATATATCAGACTATCATAAAAAGCATAAATACTACAGCACTAGGTGTAGTTGTTGATCTAAGTGCTAGAGGTGGTTTACAGCAACGTATAACGTATGGTAAAGAGTTTCAAGTAACACTAAAAGAGAATATTTTTCAAGTTTAATTTTCTCTCTCTATTAGCTTCTCACCACTCCCTAATAAAACAGCTATCCACTTAGTATTTTTATTTGAATCTAGTACTATTTTTGCCATTATTGTAAGAGGTATGGAGAGGAGCATCCCTACTATACCTAAAAGCCAGCCCCAAAAAAGTAATGATAAGAAGACCACTAAGGTTGAGAGTCCTAAACCTCTTCCCATTACTTTTGGCTCAATAATAGAACCAATAACAATATTAACAATGCCATAAAGAAGCACAACAAAAAAAGCACTCATACTTCCAAGTTGTACCAGTGTAATAAAAACAGCAGGAACAGCTGCAATAATAGAGCCTATATTTGGAATAAAGTTAAAAAGAAATGCGAGAACACCCCAGAGAAAAGCATAATCAGTCCCTATAAAAAAGAGTGCCATCCAAATAATAAATCCTGTAAAAAGAGAGATAATTGCTTTTATAACCATATAGTTCTGTATTTTTGATGCGATCTCTTTTATGGAGCTAATTTTCTCTTTAGAACTGTCTGCAAACTCTATTTTGTCTTCAAAATGTTGGGACTCTATAAGCATAAATATAACGGTAAGTACGATAATAAATCCATTAGTAAAGAGAGAACTCATCCCTTGTAATATACTTGTTCCAAAGGTCATTATACGCTTAGGATCAGCAAATCCCATAAATTCTTCAGCAGTAAAGTTAAAGCCTAAATCTTTTGTGTAGAGAAAAGAAGTATCAAAAAAGTGCTTGAGTTTTTCTGTATACATATTAATGTTAGCACTAAAATCTGTCATAGAGGTTCCTATGAGTTTTCCAACCAAAGCTAAAAAGAGAACAAATAGAGAGATCACAATAAGAACAGATAAAAATTCAGGAACTCGTTTATGCTTAAAAAAGTTATAAAAGGGAGAGAGAATTATGGCTATAAAAAGTGAAAGTAAAAAAGGAATAATGATGACAGAAGCACTTTTTATACCTGCTAACACTATAAAAACACTAGCTAGTACTATAAATGAATACCCTATTTTATGCTCTTTCATCATTTTTACCTCTTAAAGTATCTCTTTTTTATTTGTCTTTTGTTGTAAGTAGTTAGATATATTTATAAGTGAAAAAGTAACTAAAAATATCATAAGTCCTGGAAAAAAACTTACCCACCAAGCGATCTCTACTACATCTTTACCACCGCTGAGTATACTTCCCCAACTCATCTGCGGTGCCATAATACCTAAGCCTAAAAAACTCAAAGAAGATTCTGCAAGAATCGCCCCACCTACACCAAAAGTAAAACTTACAAAGTAAATTGGTGCTAAAAGTGGTGCATAGTATTTAAAAAGAATTTTTAGTTTACTTACTTTAGCGATATTAAGTACTTTTATAAAGGGTTGTGATGTTATCTTAAAACTCTCAGAGCGAATAAGCCTTGCAGTTGTCATCCACCCTGTTATAGAGATAATTAAAATAAGTATCCACACCGATGCATTCACATAACTTACAAGGGCTAAAAGTAAAAAGAAAGTTGGAAATGTAAGAAAAAGATCAACAATAACTATAAATACCTTATCACTACTGCCTCGTAAATAGCCCGCCATAGAACCAAAAAGCAATCCTATAAATGAAGCTATGAAAGCACTCCCAACACCTATAATAAGAGAAACTTTTCCACCTTCAATAAGTCGTGCAAAAAGGTCTCGCCCTAGTCTGTCTGTACCTAAAAAATACTCCCAAGATGGAGCAACTAAAATAGCATCCTTATGTAAAGAGTAGGCATCACTTGCATAAAAATTACCACCAAAAAATGAGAAGAAGAAGATAAAGATAAGAAGAGCAATACTTACTTTAGGCATTTAGTTTATCGTTTAATCCCTAAAAGAGTCTGCATCATCTCATCTATAGTTGTAATGATTTTTGCAGCAGCACCATATGATGTTTGGTATTTAATAAGATTTGTCATCTCTTCATCCACACTGACCTTAGAAGTGGAAAAGTACTCTAACTCTGTTGCATTAAACTGTGCAGTAATTGTATCGTTTTGAGTAATGGCTGTATTTGTAGAGATACCAACATATGTAGAGGTAACATCAAACATACCATATATAGTACTATTATATGTCCCTTTCCCTACATCGAAGTCATAAGATTCAAACTGCTGTTGTACCATATTTAAAGCGACACTACTGTCTCCTGATGAACCTGAACGACCTGCTACAAGTTTTGTAGGATTATTTTCATACTCTGTAGTAAGTTTAATATTAGAAGCACTGTCCCCATCCAAGTATCTACCAAGCCCAATAGCTCCAGCAAAATTTGTCCCTGATGCAAAACCAGACTCTGTTAAATTATCTTGTACTGAAAAGGTATAACCAAGAGAATCTGACTCTGGTGTCATCTGCATCTCAACTCTTAATGTACCATCAGCTGCTTGAGCATAATTAAATAAGATAAAATCATCAATATCATTATCGGCATTACCATCATTGTTATCATCAAGTGTCTTATCGTTAATTTTAGACTCAATGGAATTTGTACCAGTCATAGAGGTTGTAGCATCTATCTCTATAGCTCTTCGTGAAACTTCTTCGCCATCATTATCATAAATCACAATATCAAAAGAACCCTGATTAATATTTAAGTTAGAACTCGCTAAAGCAGCATCACCCGAGAGTTCCAGTGAATTTGAATCTTTTTTAGAAGAACTACTCTCCGCATATAAATTATTTGTTGATTCTGCTAGACCCTTTGCAAAAGCATCAAGCTGTGCCATAGTATTTTGCACAATACCATCAGTAGGTTGCCCTGTAGTTGTATCTATAGAACCACCACGTAGATCAAAAATAGCTCCAATTTTTCCAGAGTTAATAGACTCTTCAAGGGGAAGAAGTGTTCCATCTTGTCGTTCATAAGAAACCTCATAAAAACCAGAATCATTCTTTTCGTTCCCTAAATGCAGTGGATGATATGTTCCACCATCAACAATGTTAAAACCATTAATATTTAGAGTATAACTTCCCGATCGTATATTTGAATTACTATCTATTTGAATATTTGAATTTAACTCGCCTTGAGATACTTCAGAACCTATAAGTCTTGACAAGTCTCTCTCTATAACATTTCGCCTATCTCTAAGATCATTCGCTGTATCACCACCACCAGCCTCTGCTACATTAATAGACTTGTTCAAATCAGCCAACTGACTCGTTAATTCATTCACTTGATTAACATCTGCTTCAAGCTGATTGTTTAACTGATCTTGAAGACCCTTTACTTGCTCTTGTGTTTGATTTATATGTTCTGTAAGTGTAGTTGTTTGTTGTGCTAAAGCAGTTTTAATCGCATCATTATCAGGATTATCAGCAAAAGTTTGCCACATATTGTAGTACTCAGCCAAATCGGCTTTTATGCCGACACCATCAACTTCAGGAAAATAGGTTGAGAGCTCTTCTAATGTTCTTTGTGAAAAGTCTGCATACTCTTTATCTGCAGAGACTTGAACATAATTATCAAAAACAAAGTTATCAAAAACTCGTTTTGTATCAGTTATTTCAACACCATTGCCTATCGTACCAGATATAGGAGTTTGTGCAGATTGTATAACTCGCTGACGAGTATACCCTGCAGACTCTGCATTTGTAATATTGTGACCAGTAACGTTAATCCCAACTTGTGCAGCTGCTAAACCACTATAACCAATATTTAGAGTGTTAAACATAGAGCCCATGTTAAACCCTCACTTCCAAGATAGCAGCATTTGATGAGGCTACTTTTTGATAACCATTCATCTCTGTTGGTACTAATCTCTCTAAAAAATTATTATATAAATTACTCACTGCAAGTACAAGTTTTGCATACTGTTTATTAACTTCTCTTAGATTATTCAATTCCTCTTTTAACTCTTCGAGGAGTTGATGCTGCTCAGCATTTAAAAGGTCTGGTAGATTTACATCAGGGTTAGTTGTCATAAGTGAAGATATCTCATGATCGATAATTGCTTTTTTAGCCTCAAAACTTTTAATTTTTTCCTCTTTTAAAGGGAGTCTATCAAACTGTCTATCATGTTGTGCAGTTTTTATATCTTCTATGTCAGATTTTGTAATATTAATTATGTCCCTTAAATCACTTAAGGCATTTTGCAGATAATGAGATAACACACCTAACTCCTGTTGTACTTAAATTATTTTACAGTAAACTCTCCGCCATTTTTTCTGAAATGACTTGAATGTTTACCTTATACTCACCAGAGTTTATAGACTCTTTGAGTTGTTCTGTTTTTGTAAGTGTCTCTTGTCGGGGAGCACCTACACCCGTTTTGGTATCAAATGTTTTAGTCGGGTAAGCTGTACGCAGTGCCGCCGAATTTGTTTGTGAAATCATAATAAATCCTTTATGCAACTATATCGACCATTTAATAGTTTTCTAAACATTTTTTCACTAGTATTTAAGACTATCGACTAAGAAAATCATAAAGCATTTGGGAAAAACCAAAACTCCCTGCACTCGCCTTACTTAGCTCATCTCTATACATAGATTTATAGATTTTTTCTCCAGGATCTTTCTGATCTGCGAACAGATTTTTTTCCCCCTCAGCAGATGTATCCATAAGCATTTTTATAATTACTGCTTCAAACGCATCTGTCTGCTCACGAAGTGCCTTATCATCTACACTCTTATCTATTTTTGGTATAGCACTGTTTGCCGAAGCCATCTGTACTTTAGAGTTCATTGCATTCATTGAGTATCCCATTTTACATCACCTGTAGATCTGCTGCTATACTTCCAGCACTTTTCATAGCTTCAAGTATAGAGATTATATCTTTTGGAGTTGCTCCAAGTTTTTGTAGAGATCGAACCAAGTTTGCGACAGTTGTTGTCCCTTTCTTCGTATAGATCTCATTCTCATTTAAACCTATCACCAAGTTCTTATCAACAGATATAGAACCAGCAGGTGTACTAACATTTTGCTGTTCAACAATTTTTATAGTGATATCACCATGTGTTAAGATTATAGGCTTTAGCTCTATATCTACACCAGCAACTATAGTTCCTGTTCTTTCGTTAATGATAATTCTATTTTTAGGTTTGTACTCCATATCTATATCTTGTACTTCTGCTAAAAACTCTATCATCGAACGATTTTTAGGACATTGTAACTTTACACTTCTCGAGTCAGTTGCCACGGCTACCTGTGTATTATAAAAAGCATTAATCGCTTTTTGAACAGCTACTGCATTTTTAAAGTCTGCCTCTTTAAGTGAGAGTGTCGCATACTCTTGGTTATAAAGATTTATGTTAATCTCTCTCTCAATAAAACCACCATTAAAAACTTTTCCCGTAGTTGGATGCGAAGAAGCACCGCCACCTCTTACATTTCTACCACCTATACTTATAGAACCCTGTGCAAGTGCATATATCTTACCATCTACCCCTTTTAAAGGTGTCATAAGAAGTGTTCCACCCTCTAAAGATTTTGCATCACCTATAGAAGAGACAACAACATCGAACATATCTCCCTGTCTTGCAAATGGCTTCATTGTTGCGGTTACAACAACTGCCGCAACATTTTTAGACTTAATGTCAATAGGATTCATATCAATATTCATCGCTTTTAACATATTTGAGATTGATTGAAGTGTAAATTTTGAAGTTGTTCCATCACCAGTTTTTTCCAAACCAACAACAAGAGAGTAACCAATAATCTGATTTTCTCGAACACCAACGATGTTTGAAACATCATTGATTTTTGTTGCATAAAGTGATGATAAAGCGAGTAGAAGTAGTAAAAAATATTTCATCTGTCATCCTTGAATTATTCAAAGAATAGCAAGTTTTATTCCACTTTATGCTGCTGTGAAGTATGTGAGTGAAGTATTCCCAAATTTTTTACTTTTTTTCATAGAAAAAGCACCTAAATTTTGAGGAATTTCAAGCCCTGTCATATGTTCTATAATTATCATTTTCACACACTCTTCTGGCAATTTTGCTATAAGATTCATTGTTTTATCGTAAATATCTTCCATCCCCTCACGAATACTAAAAGGAGGATCGACATAGAAGTATGCATCTTCTTCTGCTTTTTGTAGTTTAGAGACCACTGCTTTTATGTTAGAGAAGCTGTCACCTCCATAAACACTACAAGAAGAAGGATCAGTCTGTGCTATATTCTCTTTGAGTGTCTTAAGGGCATCCCTCTCTTTTTCCATAAACAGAACAGAAGCAGCCCCTCGACTTAAAGCTTCTAAGCCAATTGATCCAGATCCTGAAAAGACCTCAACAAAATTTGCATCGACAATATCAAACTGTAAGGTGTTAAAAAATGACTCTAATACAATAGATTTTGAGCTTCTTGTTGTTGTTTTACTTGGAAGTTTTAAGAGTTTTCCCTTATACTTCCCACTAATAATTTTTTTACTAAATTTTTGTTGTTTATTTTTCATAAAATGCTTTCACTGTTCGTAATATATTTGCTTGGTACTCTTGTGTTAATGCTGCAATACGCTGCTCAAGTATTGCAAAGTCCATGGCTTGACTCGCTACAACAGAAGAATTTTCTGACTCTTCAAGCATTGTAGGATATCTCTTCTCAAGTGCTAAAATTAACTGCGATTTAGAAAATGGCTTCTTTAAGTCTGCACTCTCACTACTTCCTATAAAAAAGCATCGTTCATCATTAAGGCATGCTTCATCTCTTATGACTATATCGCACTTGTTAATACTACACAAATGCCTCTCTAAAAAAAGTTCCAAAGACTTCTGTAAAAGTGGTGATTGACACTGAACTGCTACTTTCATTCCTACCCCTGTAAATAGTAATTTAAACTATATCGTATATCTTCATCTAACTCTGTTACTCCATTGAGTAACCACTCCACATAAGATCTATCATTCATGCAGACCTCTTCAACATAATGACCCTTATGCTTTCCAAAATTCAACTTCTCCAAAAGTACATTTTTATAACTCAATGCCTTCATCTCTTCAAGTGAAGCCATCTCTAACAGTTCTTCAAAAAGCAACTCTGTTACAACTGCATCACTAAGTGCATTATGTGCAACCATAGCATCTTTGATTCCATACTTCTGTACTCTGGCCTCTTCTAAACGGTATAACTTTAATTCATAGCGTAATATTTGTAGTGCAAACTGTTCACACTCAGGAATAAGATGCTTAGAAACACGGAGTGTATCTATGGTATCACCCAACCATACAAAGCCACTTACACTTAGTTTTTCCAAGTCAAATTTTATATTATGTGCGACTAAAGTATGCTCACATGAGTTGTGTGCTTCTAAAAACTTCAAAGCTTTGCTCTCTTTAAATGTAGCTTTACCTGCTAACATCTCTTTTGTAATATGATGTACACTCGATGCTTCCACAGAGAGCTTCTTGCCCTCATTAAGTAACTCATATATATACCCATCTTCACTTATTAAAGCGATAGAGCAGAGTCGATCGCTACTCTCCAAGCCAGTTGTTTCTAAATCTAAAAAAATCAACATTTTACTATCCTTATACGTTTACATTTTGCACTAATTATAATAAAGGAGAAGAACCCTGCTACTAAAATATATGCATAGAGCATGACAATACTAAACCACTCTTGAATAAAAAGTAGTGCCACTATCATCTCTACAGCTACGAGCCATATCAGCAACATAAACCATTTTCTCCATACCTTGACTAAGTTTCCATACCCCACAACACTAACGACTTCACGACTACTCTTCTCTTCACAACTAAATAACTCAAGTTTATATCCAGCACTACAACTATTAAATATATACTTCATGCCTCGAAAAAGTGCTAAAAGGAGTGTCAGACTCCATAAAAGAGCAAACCAAAAAGAGAAAACATCTAAAAGAGCATGCATTACATCACCCTCTAACGGCACACTCCCCTGCTTCAAGTAGATAAAAAGTGTAATAAAAGAAGAAAATAGAGCAGAAAGAACAACACTCTCAATACTTAAACGTAAGCTCCACTTGAGCCAAAGCAGTAAATAAAATTTATACACACTCACTTCCAAATGCACTAAGCATTCCATTATAATGCTCTAATGTCATAAAACTTTTCTCAAAACGATAACGAATAATAAACTCAACAACCTTATCTTTAAACTCTGTATCAATATTTTCTACTCTTCCAAAGTAAGCAAGGGAGATATTTTTGTTTTTTACTTTCGCACTTTTATCATAACTAATAGCAAGGATTTGAAGATACTTTCCCTCTTTTATCTCCCCTAAACTCTCCTCTAAAAGAGAAGCACCAGAAAGATTTATAGCTTTAAAAAGAAAAATATCTTCAAATTTCTCTACTTTTTTATCTATAACAACCTCACTAAAAAGTTTTCTGAGAGTTTCCATATTTGTCTTACGAGCCAACTCATAACTCGATATTTTATTTGTTAAATTTTTCAATCTATCTAGTGCTGAACTCATAAAGACCCCTCTTTTAATATAAAAGTATATCAAGTTTCTTATAAAACTAACTTATACCCAACTCCATACTCTGTCTTTAAAAGAGTCGCTCTATTACCATTATCCCCTATCTTTTTACGAATATTTTTTATATGGTTGTCAAGAGAACGATTTGTTCCTATGGATGAAAGGGCATCCACTAACTCCTCTCTTCGCATCACTTGATTTTTATGCCTAATAAGAAGAGAGAGAAGTTCAAACTCTATAGTTGTTAAACTAAGAAGCTCTTGATTAAAGAGTATCTCTCTATCTTTTATTTCAAACACCCTCTTTTCATCTTCTGTTTTTATCTCACTGTTCTTCCCTAGTTGAATCCATATTCTCGCCTCTAACTCCTCTAAATCAAATGGTTTGACCATATAATCACTCGCACCATATTTAAATGCTAAAAGTTTTGACTTTGTATCGCTATCTCCACTTGTAATAATAACAGGTATAGAGACTCTGTTTTTAATGTTTTTCAACACTTCATACCTATCAAAATCTGGTAAATTTATATCTAAAATAAGCAGATCGTAGCCACTATTTTTCACATGTGCTACACCATCTGTGGCAGTAAAAACAGTTACAACTATAAACCCACAATCTTCTAAAAAGTTAGATATAAGTTCTGATGCAAGTACATCATCTTCTACTAACAATAACTTTGTTTTTCTCATATATGCCTCAAAACATAGATTTTACAGATTTTAATGTAAATTTACTTAGATTCGTATTATATAATTCCAATAACAGAAATTGATTCTTACCATATACATTATGATGGAGTTATAAAATTCTACTCTCTTATAAATGCCACACTTTTAAACATTTTAGTGAACATATCTAATCAGATGATATGATTCACTGCTATCAAAGAGAAATACAAAAAAAATCCTTTTTCAATGTTGATTCCATGAGAAATATTATACTCTATGAGAACTCTCGTATAGAAGAGATAGATTCAAAAAAATGGTTTAAAGAAATTACTAAAAATCTTAATAGTCTCGATAGAGTCGCCACTTTTATAGAACAAAGAACACTCCAAAACATTCAAAAAGAACTTCAAAATCTCTACACTATTTTTATATTTCTCTCCACTCTTATACTCATTAGTCTTATTGTATTTGCACTGATGCTACTTGCATTTTTTAAGCTTGCCCGTGATGAACAACGACTTCGTATAGTTATGGATAAGTATATTATTAGTTCCACAACAGATCTTAAAGGAAAAATCATAAATGTAAGTGAAGCTTTTTGCAATATTTCTGGTTACACTAGAGGAGAGCTTGTAGGAAAATCTCACAACATTGTTCGCCATCCAGATATGAAAAAAGAGACTTTTAAAGCGATGTGGTACCGTTTAAATAGAGGGCTCTCATGGAAGGGTAAAGTAAAAAACAAACGTAAAAATGGCAGTTTTTACTGGGTCTATGCTAATGTAGAACCCCTTTTTACATCCGGTGGCAATGTTGACTCTTTTGTCTCCATTCGGCTCGATATTACAGAGAGTGAACTTCTTCTCTTAAAGGTGCAAGAGGAGGAGCAAAAAAATAAATTTCAAGAGGAGTTGATTCGAGAGCAGTCACGTCTTGCACAGATGGGTGAGATAATAAGTATGATAGCACATCAATGGAGACAACCGCTCAGTGCCATTTCTGCAGCATCTGGCTCACTGCAGCTCAAAGCTAAACGCAATAAACTTGATCAAGATACTGCCATAAAAATTGCAGATAAAATAAACTCATTTTCTCTTCACTTAAGTGCAACTATAGATGATTTTAGAAACTTTTTTAAAACAAAAAAAGTACAAACTGTAACAAATTTTGAACTTATTCTCTCAAGTGTCCTCTCAATTATAGAGGGTTCACTAGAAGAGAATAAAATTAGTTTTAATGTTATAATAGAGGGCAAAGAAAGCTTTAAAACATTTGAAAATGAACTAAAGCAAGTTATTCTTAACCTAATTAAAAATGCTGAGGATGCACTTCTCGATAATGGAGTAAAAAATCCAAGAATTGATATTCTTATAAAAGATTCAAAGTTTACTATTAAAGACAATGCAGGAGGCATCCCTGAAAATATTATAGACAAAATATTTAACCCTTACTTCTCTACAAAAGCGAAAAAAGATGGTACGGGTCTAGGGTTATACATGAGTAAAATGATTATAGAGGATCACTGTTTAGGTGAACTAAAAGTTACAAACGAAAACAATGGGGCAAAATTCCAAATCACATTAAGGGAAGTAAATGATTGATATAGATGAGATAATAGAGTATTCACAAGAGTTAACACTACTATATGTAGAAGACAATCAAGATGCTCGTGAGATGACAACGATGATACTTGAAGATTTTTTTGACAACATTATAGTTGCAGTTGATGGAGAAGATGGCTATAAAAAGTTTACTGAAAATAACATCGATCTTGTAATTACCGATATTAATATGCCAAAGATGAATGGTTTAGAACTCTGTAAAAAGATAAGAGAGCAAAATAATGAAATTTCTCTTATTATCCTCTCAGCACATAATGAAGACAACTTTTTTATGGAAAGTATTAAACATGGTGTCGATGGTTATCTCCTCAAACCAATAGATATTGATCAATTAACCGGTCTCATCTATAGAGTGGTACAAAAATATAAGTACATTAACGAAGCAAAAATGAATTTACACCTCTTACAAGAGTATAAAGAGGCAACAAACCAGAGCTCTATTGTCTCTAAAACAGACTTAAAAGGAGTGATTACCTATGTAAATGATGCTCTGTGTAAAATTTCTGAATACTCAAAAGAGGAACTTCTTGGAAAATCTCATAACATTGTAAGACACCCTGATAACTCACCTACTATTTTTAAAGAAATTTGGGACACTATTCAAAATAAAAAAACAATCTGGAAAGGTATAGTTAGAAACCGTACAAAAAGTGGTAAAAGTTACTATGTCGATACTCTTATTATGCCTGTTTTAGATCTCAACGGTGAGATACTAGAGTATATCTCACTACATAATGATATAACAAATATAATGAACCCACTCAAACAACTCAATGATGAGATAAAAGATTCCAAAGAACCATTTCTTATCTATGTAAAGCTTAATGATTTTGATAATATACAAGAGTTTTACGATCATAAAACAGTAGAAGAGCTTCAAGAAAAAGTTACACTCTATCTTAACGATAAGTTCTCAAAACTCTATAATTTTGATAAAGTTTATCAACTTGATAATGGGGAGTATGCTTTCGTACTAAAGTATTCAGAGTATAGACACAATATTAAAGAGTTTATTAAAGAGTTTATTAAAGAGCTTAAAGAGCTACAAGAGGTCATAGAAGAAGATAGAATAAACCTAGAAGAGATTGAGTACAATATCTCTATTCTTATTAGTATCTCTTATGAAAAAGAGAAAATACTAGAGTCAGTAAAAATTGGAATAAAAAAACTCCTCAAAACAAAAAAATCTTTCATCCTCTCCAATAATTTTGCTTCCATAGAGCAGACAAGAGCCCAAGAGAACATGAAAACAATTCAGATGATAAAAAAAGCTATTAGTAGTTCAAAAATCGTCTCCTATTTTCAACCCATCATAGACAACACAACACAAGAGATAGTAAAGTATGAGTCACTTGTTAGACTTATTGATGAAGAAGATAGAGTTATATCTCCATTCTTCTTTCTCGATACTGCTAAGAAAAGTAACTACTACTCAAAAATAACAGTTATAGTACTTGAACACTCTTTTAATATTCTTAAAAATTGTAATGGTGTAGATATCTCTATAAATCTATCTGCACTCGATATTGAACATAAATCTATTCGCCAAATCATTTTAAACCTACTCGAAATAAATAGAAAAGATGCCCCAAGAGTTGTCTTTGAACTTCTTGAGGATGAGAGTATTAAAGACTTTAGTGTTGTTAAAAGATTTATTACTGAAGTAAAAAAATATGGTGTGAAAATTGCCATTGATGATTTTGGAGCAGGATACTCAAACTATGAAAGACTCCTTGACTACCAACCAGATATTTTAAAAATAGATGGCTGTTTGATTAGACATATAGAGGAGAGTAGTTACTCACTCTCTGTTGTTAAAAGCATCGTTACCTTTGCTAAAGAGCAAAATATTCAAACTATTGCAGAGTTCATAGAGAACGAAGCTATTTTCAAAATTATTAAAGAGCTTGGTGTAGACTTCTCGCAAGGCTACTACTTTGGTAAACCAGCTCCCTTAGGATCTAAATGAGCAATATACTTATAATAGAAGATTCTAGAACTATTAACAATATTATACATAATGAGTTGAAAAAACTTGATTTTACTGTTTCGCAAGCATTTAAACTCTCTGAAGCAAAACTTTTTCTTGCATCAAACAAGTACCAACTTATAATTTTAGATTTACATCTCCCTGATGGTGAGGGGTCCGAACTTATAGCAAACATACAATCGCTAAGCGACACAAAAGTAGTTGTCTTAACATCAAGTCAAGATAATGAGCTACGAGAAGAGCTTTTTCAGTATGGTATACTCGACTACATCATAAAAGATGCAAATCTCCTCTACTCTATTTCAGAAATAGTAAAAATAATACACTCACTGAAAAGTCCAAGCTTTGAGAACATCTTAATCATTGATGATTCAAGTTTTATTTGTAAACAGATTAAAACTATTTTACAACCGAGAAACTACAAGGTGGACTATGCACTCAGAGCAAAAGAGGGTGTGCAAAAACTTCAAAACAAAGAGTACAACTTACTTATTTTAGATATGGAACTTCCTGATCTACATGGACTAGACGTTCTTAAAATTATTCGCCAAAACATTCACTTTAAACTACTTCCTATCCTTGTTCTCTCAGGAACAACCACTCCTGAAATTATACGAGAAGTTTTAAAAAATGGTGCAAATGACATCTTAAAAAAACCTTTTGTATTTGAAGAGTTTATTTTAAAGGTTGACTTATGGATAGACTACTTTAAAAAAGAAAAACTCCTCCAAGAAAAAAACTATGAGCTAAAATTTTTAAATGACAATCTTGAAAAACTCATTTATAATGAAGTACAAAAGAGTCGAGAAAAAGACAAGATTATGTTTCAACAGTCTCGTCAAGCACAAATGGGAGAGATGATAGCCATGATAGCACACCAGTGGAGACAACCGCTAAATGTCATAGGTACGGCAAGTTCTGTAATAAACCACCGAATAAAGAGGAATAAACTAGATGTAAAAACTTCCTTAGAACTCACCTCGAAAATTTCACAAAACATAGAGTACTTGAGTGCTACCATTAATGACTTTAGAAATTTTTTCAAGCCTGAAAAAGAGATGCAAGTCACAAGTTTTGATGTTATTCTTAACAAATCACTTAACCTTGTAGAGAGCTCTTTTCATGCAAACAAAATAACTATTTCAAAAAGTGAACAAGTTGTAGAGCAGTTCCTCTCTTATGAAAATGAACTTGTTCAGGTTGTACTTAACTTACTAAAAAATGCAGAGGATGCACTAAGAGAAGGGAAGATAAAAGATCCTAAAATCACCTTAGTTATTGAGGGAAAGCGTATCTCCATTGAAGATAATGGAGGAGGGATTCCTCCCGATATACTAGAAAAAATCTTTCAACCCTACTTCTCAACAAAACTAGAAAAAGAGGGAACAGGCTTAGGACTTTACATGAGTCAAATCATTGTACAAGAGCACTGTAAAGGAAGGTTAAAAGTCAAAAACAGTAATGAAGGTGCAGTTTTCACTATAGATCTTAATGATAGCCAAGGAGAAAAATAAAATGAACCAAACAATAAGAAATCCTTTTGTATTGTCTATAATACTTGCTCTCCTATACTTTACTTCAGGAAAGTTCAGTCTTCTCTTTTTACATGGAAATAGTATTGTAAATATTGGTGTATTTGCTGCAGAGGGTATTGCCCTTGCATTTGTGCTCTTTTTTGGAAGAAAGGTTATAGCGGGTATTTTTGTAGGACAGCTCCTCTTAGCACTCAGTAATGATATCTCTCTGCTTGCATCACTAAGTATCTCCTTTATAAATTCATTTGAAGCATTTATAGGCTATACCCTCTTTCAAAAATTTAAACTTAATTTAAACCTTAGAAGTTTTAGAGATATTATTGGACTTGTTGGGATTATTCTCTTTATACAGCTCATAAGTGCCTCATGCTCAAACACCATACTTCTTTTGACCAAGACCATAACTTCACATGCTTACTTTCAGTCGACCTTTTCATGGTGGTTTGGAAATGTCATGGGACAGTTACTTGTAACCCCTTGGTTACTTCTTTTACTAATAAACTATAAAAAAATAAACTTTGAAGATTACATATTTTACACATTTATGTTTGGTTTTTTCATCTATTTATTAGAAATTGTTTTTGTTATTACGAATCTTATGCTTCTTTTAAGTCTCTCTATTCCTCTTATCGTTCTAATCATATCTTATAGAGGATTTGCCTATGGTACCTTTTTTAGTGTTGTACTTGCATTAGTTTCATCGTACTCTGTCTACCTTGGAACGGGTGCCTTTTACCTACAAGAGACTTTCAATAATGTCATAAATTATAACCTATTTGTTCTCGCCCACATCTCTACAGTTTTTACAATTGGTATTCTTTTTGAAGAGAGAAGAACATACCAACAATCCCTTGAGAGTAAAATAGAAGAGGAAGTAAGTAAAAACAAAGAACAACAGCTCCTTTTACTCGCACAATCGAGACTTGCACAAATGGGAGAGATGATAGCAATGATAGCACACCAATGGAGACAACCCCTTAACAACCTCTCCCTCTCGAACCAACTCCTAGTCTCAAAATACAATAAAGGAAAACTCAATGATAAAACAATGGAGATCTTTAAAGAGACATCAAAAAAGCAGATTACTCATATGTCTAAAACTATTGATGACTTTAGAAACTTCTTTAAGTCTGAACAGAAAATAACAGTTTTTTCTATTAATGAGGTGGTGAACGATATCCTTAATATTACAGATGGTATGTATGCTACTTATGCAATTAAATTAGACTTTAAAACATCAAGAGAGTTTTATACAGAAGGATACCCAAATGAACTTGGACAAGCCATACTCAACCTCATAAACAACTCCAAAGATGCTTTAATGGAGATACAGAGAGATGAAAAGTTTATAAATATATCCCTCCAAGAGAGAGATGGAAGCATTGTTCTTGCTGTAGAAGATAATGCAGGAGGTATTCCTGATGCAATCGCAGCTAAAATTTTTGACCCTTATTTCTCAACAAAAGAGAGTAAAAATGGTACAGGACTAGGACTTTACATGACAAAAATGATACTAACAGATAAATTTAATGGAGATATTATTTTTAAAAACACTGATAGCGGTGTAAAATTTGAAATTACATTACAGGAGATACAAAGTGCCACTTAACGACCTCACTCTACTTTTTGTTGAAGACAATAGAGATGCACAAAAACATATAAAAATGCTTTTAGAAGATGATGTAAAAGAACTTTACCAAGCTTTTGATGGTAAAGAGGGTCTTACTCTCTATAAAGAAAAATCACCAGATATTGTTATAACAGATATTAACCTACCCTATCTCAACGGTTTAGATTTAACTGCTAAAATAAAAAATTTAAATCAGACACAGGCAATTATAGTTATGTCAGCATATCATGATAGAGAAAATATTCTTCACTCTATAAATTTAGGAAGTAGTGGCTTTATAACAAAACCTATAGATGTAGATTTACTATTTCAAAGGCTTCATACAATAGCAAATATTATAGAAGAAGAAAAAAGAGAAAAGAGTGAGGCTATAAAAAAGATACAAGAGCTTCATGAACTAGCATACTATGATAGACTAACAAAAACTCCAAATAGATTTATGTTTGATAAAAAACTCGATGAGTTTATTGACAAAGCAAACAGTGAGAAAGGAGAGTTTTCTCTACTATTTATAGATCTTGATAACTTTAAAAAAATCAATGACACATATGGTCATGAAACAGGAGATTTCGTTTTAAAGACTATTAGTAAAAACATCTCAAAAGCAATACTCAAAGATGATATAGTTGCAAGAAGAAGTGGCGATGAATTTTTAGTACTCCTCAAAAATTACACGACAACGGAAGATATTAAACAGATTGTTTACAATATATTACAACTTACATCTCAAGAGATTATTTGGAAAAATAACACTATAAAGATTTCATGTAGTATAGGTATTAGTCAGTTTCCAAAAGATACAACACAAAAAAGTGAGCTACTATCCCTAGCTGATGAAGCTATGTATAATGCCAAAGAGTCAGGAAAAGGAAACTATTTTTTTGCACATAACAACAGTAATTTTCAACTTACACAGAGAAAAAAATCTGATATTATTACTGTAAATTCTAAGCTCTTTTGGCATAAGAAAAATGAACAACTTATCTATAAGAACAGAGAGATTATGCTTACAAAAAAAGAGCATCTGTTTTTGTCTTTACTTTTCTCTTCGCAGAACTATCAAGCCACTTATGAGCAAATTTACATACATTTATGGGGTAGTGAATATCTTCAAAAAAGAGAGAATGTAAAAACACTTGTTAAAACATTAAGGAAAAAAATACCAGAAAATTTTATTGTAAATATATTTGGAATAGGCTATAGAATTCTCTATAAGTAACTATTAAAATAAAATATCTCTTAGTTCTGTTACTTCTCATTTATTATGTGATATAATGTAGGCAGTTTAATGTTTATAAAGTAAAGGAACCTTAATTATGAAATATTTATTTCCCCTCTTACTATGTTCAACCCTACTTTTTAGTAATGAAGAGTTAAGTTTTGAAGATGACTTTTTACAGGGTTTAGAAGAGGTGAGTGAAATTGCTACGAAAACTAAACTCAACATTGATGATTCTCCATCTCTTGTCACTGTTTTACATAGTAATAAGTTACAAACACTTGGTATAAACACTGTATTTGAAGCACTTGCACAGGTACCAGGTGTGCAACTTAAACGTGAAGCTAGTGGCATACCTGTTGTAGTGTTTCGTGGTATTTCTCAAAAAGGTGAAGTAAAGCTTTTCCTCGATGGCATTGCTATTAATAACACCTATCGAGGTTCAATATACCACTTTCTTGATTTCCCTATTGAGATGGTAGAGAGAATAGAAGTCATTCGTGGTGCAGGATCTGTACTGTATGGTTCAGGAGCGATTAGTGGGGTAATAAATATTATTACTAAAACTGCTACACCAGAGGGTGGCAATGGTGTTTTTATCTCAGGTGGCACATATGACAACTATAAAGGGGGAGCACATCTCTCCACAAAAATCTCAAATGTTACCATTGCTGTCGATTCATACTATCAAAATGCACAAAAAAATATTGACAATATAGATAGACATAATAGCGATTACTCTGTTGGGATTAAAATAAATAGTGAAAACTTAGGCATCATAGCCAGAATAAAAAAATATGAATCAGGGAATGCTTATGGCATTTTAGGGGTACCAGATACGCAAAAAAACAAATATTCAAATGAAAACGACTCTCTTTACACACAAATTTTTTATAAAGACTCTTTAGGTAAAAATAGTAATATAGAGATACTCGCTGGTTTTGGTAAATATGGTCAAGAGATCGAAGATATGTATCCAACAACTTCTTTTCCAACTATAAATGCAATCTACTATGAGCACTCTTACTATGGAGAGATAAATTTCCAATCAAAAGCCATTGCAAACAATGAACTCTTAATCGGTGCGAGATTTGAGACTAGTAAGGTTACTAAAAGTAAATTGACAATGCTAAACCGTGCACTACCACCCATAGCAGATCCAAATTCAAAACGAGATACTGCATCTCTTTATATAAACGATCAGTATGCCCTCCTCTCTTCGTTAGATATATCTGCTGGTATTCGATATGATGACTATTCCGATACAGGAGATGCTTTTTCACCTACTATAGGTGCAGTCTATAGAGTAACACCAACCATAAGAGTAAAAGTGCTCTATTCTAGGGCTTTTCGTGCTCCATCATGGGTTGAACTCACATCAAATGAAAATCTCCAAGCAGAGACAGCAGACTCAATAGAAGCAGGAGTAGTTTATAAACCAAGCCAAAAGCACAACCTTCGTTTTAATGTATATAGAACAAAATTAAATGATATGATTTCAAAAGATAGTACAACAAGTAAGTATGTACAAACAGCAAGTGCTGACTTTCTAGGTACGGAAATAGAGTATAGTTACTTTCCAAACAATACACTAGAGTTTAATATTTTTGCATCTTTTACTCAAGCAGAAGATGCACAAAATAATGCTTTAGCTGATGTTGCAAACACACTCGCTACAACTTCACTTATATACACAACAAACTATGGATTGAACTTTGGTTCTTTGCTTAAGTACATTTCTGGTTCAAAAAGAAGTGTTTATGATTTAGATGATTTACGAGATGATTTTGAGTCTTCTATTATCTTTGATCAAACAATCTCTTATGAGTTTAAAAGTTTTACTCTAAATTTTATTGTTAAAGATCTTTTTGATGAAGGAACTTACTATGCACTCCCAAGAAGTAGTTTAGATCTATATAAAGACTATAATGATGGTGGAAGATCATTCTTATTAAAAGCAAATATGGAGTTCTAACATGAAAAAAATATTAATTATCTTACTCATATCAACACAAATTTTTGCACTAAGCATTAATGAATCTCTCTTAAAAATTCATGCTACACTTGTACCAAAAATATATTTTATGGATTACAAGTTTAAAGAAAAGCTTAAGAACAACACACTCTCTATCGCTATTCTTTACCAAAAAGGTGAGTATAAAGAGGCTAACTTACTCAAAAAAAAGATTGAAACTAGATATAAAAATGGTATAAAGTCATTTAAAATTATTACAGAACTTGTTTTATTTAGTAAAGTTGAAAGAAGTCATGCAAATATTTACTACCTCTTCCCATCATCAGTAAAGAACATAAAAAAAGTGGTCGCTTTAGCAAAAGAGAACAGAGCTATTACTTTCTCCTACCTACAAAGTGACCTCTCACATGGTGTGATGATATCCGTAGACATTTCAAAAAAAATAAAACCGATTATTAACTTACATGCTATTAAAAGAAACCATATAGCACTTAGACCTATTCTCATAGATATATCTACTATCTATAGAAAAGCCGTTAGTTCTAAAATCATCAACCAAATTCTTAACTTAAATACTTTTAAGAGAAGCTACATAGCACAAAAAACAAGCTTAGAGATATATATATGAGATTTAACTTTCACTCTCTAGCTTTTCGTACAATTACATATATTTTTTCATTTTCATTACTTTTTATACTCTTCATTGCATTCAGTGCAAAAGGTATATTTAGTAATGCTTACATAGACTTAGAAAAAGAAAAAATAAATATTATTCTCAATGCTATAAAACCTTCTATTGCAATTAACTTGAGTTACGGTTTTGAAGACGGAATTAATGAAGTACTAAGTAAAACATTGAAAAATAGTAATGTCCTACTTATAGAGATACAAAACAGTGAAAAAAAAGATATACAAACATTTACAAATTTTAAAAAAGATATAAATGATTATAGATTAAGCGATGAACTCATTGAGAATATAAGACTCCTTGACCCTGCTACACAACTGCCTCTTGGTAAACTCACAATTGTCTACTCCAATGACTCTTATGAAAAATATATGAGAAACTTTTATGAACGACTTAGCCTTGGAATAATTCTCTTTTTAATAGCAGTAATCATCCTTTTATCTTTTTTATATAAATCATTATCAAGACTTACACTCTTAGACAGTTCACTTAAAAAGTTCGATCCTAAGAATCCTAAAAAACTCAATTTAATCAGCTCAAATAGAGATGAGATTTCATCTATTTCAAACTCAGCCAACATTATGATAGAAAATATTATAAACTTTTTAGACTCTTTAAAGAGTGTAAACTCACAACTCACACAGAGTCAAGATCATCTCAAAGATGCACAGAGAATGGCAAAAGTAGGAAGTTGGAACTATAATCTTGTTACAAAAGAGTTCTCATTGAGTGATGAGTACTACCGTATGCTTGGACTAAAATTAAATAAAAAAATCACTTGGAACACTTTTTTAGAGTTTATTCATAAAGATGATTATGAGCGAGTTTTACATGTTATAAGCTTAGCAACACAAAATGGATCTGAGTTTGAAATTCGGTACTCTATTATATTAGAAAATAAAAAAGTACTCCATATTCAAACAAAGGCCAAAGTTAGAAAGAAACAAAATGGTCTTGTTAAGATTACTGGTATTAGTATGGATATAACAAATGAAGTTGAAAATAAAAAAATAATTGAAAAATTAGCCTATTATGATCCACTTACAGGATTAGCAAATAGAACACTTTTACACGATAGAATGATGAAATCCCTACAACAGGCAAAAAGATCTCAGAAAAAACTTGCTGTTATTTTCTTAGACCTAGACCACTTCAAACTCATCAATGACACACTAGGACATGCCGTTGGAGATGATCTCCTAATCTACATCTCAAAACTACTTCAAACACAAATACGGGAGGCAGATACTCTCTCAAGACTTGGTGGTGATGAGTTTGTTATACTCCTCCCAAACATTAACGAGAGTGAAGATGCTATTTTTATTGCTCAAAAAATTCAAAAAGTGCTTCAATCAAAACATCATATTGGTACACATGAACTTTACATTACATCAAGTATAGGTGTGTCGATCTATCCACAACATGGAGAGAGCTGTGATGACCTAATACGAAATGCAGATACAGCTATGTATGAAGCAAAAAATGATGGAAGAAATAAGTTTAAACTCTATGCACAAAGTATGGGAAATTTTATAGACAAACAACTGCACCTTGAACAAGACTTGACAGATGCAGTCAAAGGAAAAAAAGAGATAGAGGTCTTTTTTCAACCAAAAATAGATGCAAATACAAAAAAAATCTCAGGTGCTGAAGCATTAGTAAGATGGAGACATCCTACAAAAGGGCTTATATACCCTGATGATTTTATCTATATGGCTGAGAGTACAGGTCTTATGATAGAGCTTGGAAACCTCATTACAGAGCAATCCATTGCATATATCAAAGAGCTCAACAATTTAGGATTTAACGATTTAAAAATTGCCATAAACCTTTCAGCAAGACAGTTTCAAGACTCCTCTTTAGTACCTTTTATATCTCAAATACTACTGAAATATGAAGTAGACTCTTCTCAAGTGGAGTTTGAAATTACTGAAAGTATCTCTATGAAAAACATGTCTGCAACACTTAAGATTCTCTCTGAGTTAAAAGCACTTGGGGTCTCTATTGCCATTGACGATTTTGGAACAGGACACTCCTCTTTAGCATATCTTAAAAAATTCCCAATAGACACGCTTAAAATAGATAAATCATTCGTTATGGATATTACAGAGGATGAGGGAGACAAAGTTATAGCACAAACTATTATATCTATGGCTCACTCACTTGGTATGAAAACTGTAGCAGAGGGTGTAGAGACACAGGCACATGTAAAAATGCTTCAAAATATGGATTGTAATATCCTCCAAGGTTATTTTTACTCTAAAGCCATTACAAAAGATGAATTTACAGCATTTCTAAAAGAGTATAAAATAAATAATTAGCTATAATACTCTTTAAATAACTATAAAAGAGACTTATGGACTACTTAAAAGCACAAAGTGTTAACTCACTCAACGGTACTATAAATATTTCTGGTGCAAAAAATGCATCTTTGCCTCTTATTGCAATGACTATACTTGCAAAAAACATTGTCTCTATTAAAAATCTTCCAAATGTTGCTGACATAAAAACACTCTTAAAACTCCTTACAAATTTAGGAGCTTCTGTTACATTTGAAAAAGAAAAAGTAGTGGTAGATACAAAACCCCTTCATGAAACAAAAGCAACCTATGACATAGTAAAGACTATGCGTGCTTCCATTCTTGTTTTAGGTCCAATACTCGCTCGTTTTGGTCACTGTGAGGTCTCTTTGCCTGGTGGTTGTGCCATTGGTCAGCGTCCTATTGATTTACACCTTAAAGCCCTAGAGCAGATGGGTGCAAATATTCAAATAAAAGCTGGTTACATAGAAGCTACAGCTCCAAATGGTCTTAAAGGGTGTAATATAATCTTTGATAAAATTACAGTTACAGGAACTGCAAACATTGTAATGGCAGCAGCACTAGCACATGGAACGACTAGCATCACAAATGCAGCACGTGAACCAGAAGTAGTTCAACTCTGTGAAGTACTTCAAGCTAGTGGTATTAACATAGAGGGTATTGGAACAGCTATTCTTACCATAGAGGGAACAGCTGGAGCACTCATAGATATAAAAGAGTTTTCTATTATTCCCGATAGAATTGAAGCGGGAACATATCTCTGTGCAGGAGCCATTACAAAGTCAGAAATAACACTTACAAATGTAGAACCAAAACATTTAGGAGCTGTTCTTGCGAAACTTGAAGAGATGGGAAGTAGTTTTACTACTACACAAGACACTATTACCATTCACCCTGCACAAAACATAAAACCAGTAAAAATCATTACACAAGAGTATCCTGCATTTCCAACAGATATGCAGGCGCAGTTTATGGCACTTGCGACACAAGCAGATGGTGTTTCCATCATAGAAGAGCGCCTCTTTGAGAACCGCTTTATGCATGTAAGTGAACTGCAACGTATGGGTGCAGATATAACACTCAATGGTCATACCGCTACAGTAAATGGAAAAACAGAACTAAGTGGTACGGATGTTATGGCAACTGACTTAAGAGCCTCTTCTGCACTAGTTTTAGCAGCACTTGTATCGAACGGAGAAACAAACATTCACCGCATTTATCACCTTGATCGTGGTTATGACTCTTTGGAGAAAAAACTTGAGGGTGTGGGAGCGAAGATAGAGAGACTTAAAGAGTAGAACACTCTACTTCTCTTCAAAAATTATCATATCATAAATACTTTTTGTTGTAACGAGTGCTTTATCTGGTGAAACTAAATGAACATTTTGTGCTGTTTGAACGGCATTTCTTAAATCAGCTATCTCTTTTTCCATTCCATCTACATTATCTTTTAAACGTAAAATAATATCTACACCTGCAAGATTTACCCCTAGTTCACGAGTTAACCGTAAAATAAGCTTTATCTTATCTATATCTCTTTGAGAATAGAGTCTTATACGTCCATCTGAGCGAGAGGGACATATAAGATTCTCTCTCTCATATTGACGGAGTGTTTGAGGATGAATATCTAATAGCTTTGAAACTATAGAAATAAGATATACCGGTTCATCATAGTTATGTACCATCTTCTACTCCTTTGGAAGTTTCTCTTTCATTATCTCTACTAAATCTTTATCTAAACTATCTACACTTGGAAGAACAATATTTGCTTTTAAGTAAAGGTTACCACGAGTTTTTGTTTTTCTGTTCATGGCTCCCATCTCTTTTACACGAAAACGTTGTCCATTTTTAGTGCCTGCCGGAACTTTAAGTTTTATCTCTTTTTCAAGTGTCTCTATGGCAATTTTTTCGCCAAAAAGTGCTGCATAAAGAGGTACATCAAAAGTTTTTACAAGATCATCACCCTCTCTCTCATAGTCAGGACTTGAAGCGACTGTAATCTTTAGGAAAAGATCACCAACACGTCCACCTTGGGCATGACCTTTGCCTTTAACACGCATCTTCTCACCCGTGTTAACACCAGCAGGGATTTTAATGTCAAATCTATCGCCATTAACAGCAACAGAGTGCGAACCACCTAATATGGAAACAACAAAAGGTATAGTTACCCTTGTTTCCATATCTAAGTTTGGCTCTTGTTGGAAGCCTCCACCTCCGCCAAATCCTCCGCTACCACCAAATGGATTACCACCACCGCCGAAGCCTCCACCATTGGAGAACATCTCACGGAGAATATCATCTAAGTTTGACCCCCCTGCACTTCTTGAGAAGTCATGAAAGTTTTGACCACCAAACATAGCATCCCCATGCATATCGTACTGTGCTTTTTTCTCTTTATCACTCAGTATCTCATATGCTGCATTTATCTCTTTAAATTTATCTTCAGCAGAAGCCTCTTTATTTACATCTGGATGGTACTGTCGTGCTAGTTTTCTATATGCTTTTTTAATCTCTGATTCAGTTGCACCCTCTGTTATTTCTAATGTTTCATATAACGATTTTGCCATTGTTTACTCCTTAACTTTACTCATAATTGTTTAATTAGTGAAATTATATCATAAGAGTTGAGTCTATGTCAATCAAGTTTAAATAATTACAGCACAATTTCTCTATGCACTACAACTCTATTGCCTAAAAGTCTGTTTTGTCTACTTTTTAAAATTAAAGGTTTATAATTCTTTTGTAAAAGTGCTAAACGAGAAAAAAGTTGTTGGTCTAAACTCTATAGACTCTTCTAAAAGCTATATACATTGTGTATCTGAAATCTCTCTATAGAGATTAGCTCTTTAAAATACTCTCATGACCAAGAGAAGTAAGCATAAAGTTTATAGCAAAGCTAAATCTGGAGCACTGCCAATCAGTGTTCCATCTAAATCAAATATAATAAATTCTTTCTCTTTAAACTGCATCACTTCTCTTCTATACGATTTAGTGTAAAAAGTGACGAACTTCTGAGAAGTAAAGACTCATACCAAACTCATTAGCAGCATCTATAATCTCTTTATCTCTTATAGACCCACCAGGTTCAATAACATTTTTAACACCAGCCTCTGCGGCTGCATCTATACTATCGCGGAATGGAAAAAATGCTTCAGATGCTAAGGCTGCCCCTCTTACATCAAGACCCATATCTTTTGCTTTTTTAAGCGCACACTGTGCAGCATCTACTCGAGAAGTCATACCCATACCAACAGCTACCATCGCTGCATTTTTAACATAAACAACACAGTTAGATTTTGTAAGACTTGCTACTTTGTAAGCAATCTCTAAATCTTTAATCTCTTCTGGTGTTGCACTATTTTTAGAAACAAGTTTTGCATTTTTCACTTCATCTTTAGCAACTACATCGGCATCTTGAAAAACAAATCCGCCATCTATATGTTTGAAATCTTTTTTATCGTTTGCAAGAGTCAGTTTATCAGCACCCATCTCAAAAAGTTTAATACGTTTTTTCTTCGCGAAAATCTCTTGAGCTTCTTCTGTAATACGACCAGCAATAACCACTTCTAAGAAAATTTCATTCATCTTCTCAGCAAGTTCAGCGTTTACAGTACCATTAACAGCTACAACACCACCAAATGCTGAAACAGGATCACATTTAAGTGCTTCGGTATAAGCTTCTAAAAGTGTATCTTTTATAGCAAAACCACAAGGGTTACCATGTTTAGAGATACATACTGCATTATCATCACCAAAACCAGCGGCAATTTTAACAGCACCGTTAAGGTCGTTTAAGTTGTTAAAACTCGCTTCACCTTTAAGCGTAGTGAAATTGTTTGAGAAGTGTTTGTCAAACTCATAAAGAGCCCCTTTTTGGTGAGGGTTTTCACCATAACGAGTATCCATTACTTTGTTTCCAACTACAAACTGCTTCTCACCGAAACCATCATTAAAACGCTCATTCATGTAATTTGCTATCATAGAGTCATATGCTGCTGTATGCTCATAGGCTTTTATCATGTAACCACGACGGAACTCTTTTGTATTTTTTTCATTCTCTATCGCATCAATAACTTCAGAGTAATCTTCAACATTTGTAACGATGATAACTGCATCAAAGTTTTTTGCAGCTGAACGAACCATAGCAGGTCCACCGATGTCAATGTTCTCAATAATCTCATCAAAATCATCAGTTTTTTCAATAGTCTCTTTAAAAGGGTAAAGATTTACACATACTAAATCAATAGACTCAACACCAAGTTCTTTGGCTTGGTCAAGATGTGACTGCTTGTCACGACGGTGCAGTATTCCACCATGTACATAAGGGTTTAAAGTTTTAACACGCCCCTCAAAACACTCAGGAAATTTAGTCACTTCATCTATCTCAATAGCCGCTATTCCAGCTTCAACTAACTTTTTATAAGTTCCACCCGTTGAAATGATCTCATAACCGTTTTTTACTAAAGAGTTACAAAACTCAACTACACCCGCTTTATCGCTAACACTTACTAATGCTCTTTTTGCCAAAGGAAATCCTTTTACTCTTGTTTAAAATAATTGCGCAATTTTATCTAAAACTAGATTATGATTTTATGAAGCATAGCTTATATTATAAATTTTTCTTAAATCTTAAAAAGTGTAATCTGCTGATATATCTTTATTCATTTTATACTACTAAATGTTTATTTTGTTTTATATAATAAGTAGTTAAATAACTAATGCTTTTTTCTATTGAATTGTTATTATAAAAATCTATCATCATTTTATTAAATTCAAATTTATCTTTTGCTTTTATATTTAAAAGGGGATAACCATTTTGTAGCAAGATACCATTCATCATAAGTCTTGATACTCTTTTGTTTCCATCATAAAAAAATTGACATTTAGCACCAAATAAAAAATAACTTATAGCTCTAACTATAGGGTGTTTTATCTTTTTTATTTGCTCTATACCCTCTATAAAAACTGTATCTAAACTTGAAGCTTTGGGTGGTAAGTATTCTGTCCCACCTATATTGACTCCACTACTTCTAAACTCTCCCCAACTCAAAGCCTCTTCAAATGCTACTTTTTTATGTAGTTGTAACAGAGTCTTTTTGTTTAACTCAAAAGTATTATTTTCTATAAGTTCAAATAGTAAATTTACACTTCTATTTTGATTTAATATCTGCTGTTCATCACTTAGTTTATGCCCACCTATGGTAATACCATCTAAAAGTGTTGCCACTTCAGGATAAGTCATAGCATTACCCTCTAGTGCCGAAGTATTATAAATAAAATCAACTCTATCTTTTTTTGCCATTGCTAAAAAGAATTTTTTATTTGCTTGAAATATATCTAACTCTTTTGTAGTTATTTTATTTATAGTTCTACTATCTATTTGCATCTTGGTTCTCCTGCTTTATCCCTTACCAAGACAGCATTTTTTATATTTTTTTCCACTACCACAAGGACAAGGTTCATTTCTACCGACTTCTCTTCTGTTGGCTCTTATCTCTAAGAGTTTATCATTTTCTCTTGTAAAATTACCAAAAAGATTATCTAGCATCGTTAGTTCTTTTTGTGTTACTCTTTGCTCTCTAATACCCATCCTTATTTCAACATCTTCTAGGTCACCCATAAACATAAGATCGACAGCATCTCTTTGGAAGCACTCTTTTATTAATTGATGATACTCTTGTAAATCATTATCTACACAAAATGAGATAACATGCGCATTTAATACTTCATTTTGAGACTCTTTAAGAATAGTTTGAAGTAGTTTTTTCACTTCCTCTAGTGAAACCTCATTATTTTTCACCATCTCTTCAATAGTTTGAAAATATGAAGAACGAACCCAAGTGCTATGTTCCGTATCCACTACTGCTTTAGCAAAATATGGGTACATACCATCTATATAAGGCCATATTAAAATATAAAAATCATCCAATATCCAATCATTATAATTATCTTCATCACCATTTTCTAACATTTTTATAAGTATCCCTTTAAACTCTGGGGATTCTAATTCACTTAAAATATACCAAGAATAGACAACTCCAAAAGACTCATCTATCTCATCATCATTTAAATAGTCGTATTCAAATTCAAACAGCTCCATATCTTGTGCAAGTTGTAGTAACTGAGGAATATCTTCTTTAGCAAATCCAAATTTTTTTACAAATAGTCTATTGTTTTCATTTGAACGCATTAAGTCATCTCTACCTAACTTCAGTAGTTTAGCAACTCGTCCATCATATTTTTGACAAATCTCTTTTAAATCTTTTTGTGACATCATATTTTCCTATTTTATTTCAAAAACTATACCATTTTTGTCAATAACTTTTTTATAATCTATTACCATCATCCTAAGAATGTTTTTTCCATACTCAATATTGTTTTCAAGGAGAAGACCATTAAAGATAATTCTCCTTTTTTAGAAGCATGTCATTTAATTTTACGGTTTTATTCATAGCTTATATCCAATAGCATATTTTCTTGTAAAGTATTTTTCTTTGTAATTACCTCTTGTTTATATAGCTCTGCCTCAATATCTCTTGTCATTTGTAAAGAGTCATAACTTACTCTCCAGTTTTCACTTTCCATTGTAACAACACCTGCTGTTTTTGAATTAAGTTTTACAACTTTTGCAAATCGTATTTTATGCTCATTATCCTTAAATGAGACAAAATCACCAACTCTTAATGCACTTTTTTTCACACCTATTTTCTGCATAGATTTTATATCTACTTCTTTATTATCCAAGTTTATAGATGCAAATAAAATCCTCCAGATTTTATTATCACAACTGTTTCTAATTTCACATCTTGTTTTTAAAATTTTCCTAACTACAGCTTTTTCTAATCTATTCGTAGTTTCATCTAACCATGTTATCTCTTCTCCAATTTGTAAAGAGTTTTTCACTTTTTGAATCCGTTTATGACTATCCAATTCACTATTGATAGCAACCTGTAAACGATATAAATCAAACAATGTAGCTTTATCCAACTCTTCAATTATATGTGTATAGTCCATCTTCCATCCAATATTACTAATTTACCTTCGATATAACCATATTCAATGAGTCTCTTTGAATAGCGGTATTGTTTTCTTATCTTTTTCACTGATCTCATGTACTGAACGATGGTAGTCGTTTTAACAACTTTTCACTCTTTATAAATAATTCTTCAAGTATATTAAACCTGTATATTTTTAAACAAAATTATATCATTTAATAATATGTAATGCAATATATGTCAGACAAACTGCTAAACTGGTAGGTAAGTTTGAGATTTAAGAACTATGTCCAAATAATGGATTTGTGGGGATTAGTCTTTGAATTTTGGGAGCTACCTTAAAGCATTTAAACTTTAACACCATACTCAATGAAAACTTGTTATTATTCTCTTATGAAAAATAATATAGCAATAATGTGTTCTGGTGGGGATGTATCGGGTATGAACCCTGCCCTTAAAAGGTTTGTTGAGTATGCTCTTGAGAGAGAGCTAACCCCCTACTTTATCTATGATGGATATGAGGGTATGATAGATAACAATATTAAAAAAGCAACTTACACTGATGTGGCAGGTATTATTACTCGTGGTGGTACAAAAATAGGAAGTGCTCGGAGTAAACGCTTTATGCTTCAAGAGTATAGAAAAATTGCAAAAAAGAATTTAGATGCACTTGAAATAACCATGCTCATTGTACTCGGAGGAGATGGCTCCTTTCGTGGACTTCACACTTTTTATGAAGAGCATAAGGTAAAATTTTGTGGGATTCCTTCTACTATAGATAACGACATAACAGGAACAGACTACTGCTTAGGGGTTGATAGTGCACTCAACATCATAAAAACTTCTATTGATTCACTCAGGGACACAGCTAGCTCTTTTAAGCGTGCTTTTGTTATTGAGACTATGGGAAGAGACTGTGGCTACTTGGCACTTATTACACACATTACATCAGGGTCAGAACTCTGTCTTATTCCCGAAGTAGAGTATAACCTCAAAGAGTATGAAAGTAAATTTAGAGCAGAAATTAAAAATGGAAGGCGCTATTTTATTGCCATTATTTCAGAGGGAATAAAAGAGAGTGCTCAGGATATTGCAGACTGGTTTGAACAGGAGATAGGTATTGAGTCTAGAGTAAGTGTTTTAGGACATATACAAAGAGGTGGGAACCCTACTGTTAAAGATAGAGTTATGGCTTATAAATTTGTAACTTATGCCATAGATGCTCTCTTAACACATCATAATGAGTCTATCCTTTGTTTAGAAAATGGAAAGTTTATGAAAAAAAATATAAATGAAGTAGTAAATATTAAACATACGTTAAATAAAAATTTATTATACCTATTGAAACCATAATGTAACAATTTTGTGATATAATTTCTTAATTCAAAATATGGGGATATTAAAAATGAACAAAATTATACTAATTACTCTCTGCTTTAGCTCTTTACTTTCTGCTTCTTCACTCATAGACTCAAGAGATACAGAGCTTTGTCAAGAGAGACAGCTCAAAGAGACACTAAGAGATATGGAGTCTGAAAGAAGACTTTATAGTAGAACAGATAGTATGCAAGATAGAAAAAAGAATGAATGTTCGATGAAACAGATGCAAGCAAGAAGAGCACTTACTCACAAATAAAAGATAAGCAGTAGATAAAGAGAGTTTAAATGTCTCTCTCTATTACTGCTTTAAATGTATTAAAGTAATTATCTTGAAGCTGAGTCATACTCATTTCAATGTCATTTACTTTAATAGCATCGCCACCAACTGTTCCAATTTTTTCAACTGCCATTGACTCATCTAACATCGCTTCAAATGCAGCACAGTTTTCAGGTTTTACTTCAATGATAGCACGAGACTGAGACTCTGCAAATATATCTCTTGCATCACCTACTGTCATCTCTACATCACAACCAAGTCCTGATGTTGCTACCATTTTAGCTAAAGCAATTGCTACACCACCACTTGAAGCATCTTTAGCACACTCTAAAAGATGCTTTTTATTTGCTTCAATTACTAAATCCCAAAGAGCAAGCTCATTTTTGTAGTCAATTACGGGCATAGTCCCAGCAACGGTGCCACAAATCTCTTTCATATAAAGAGATCCACCAAACTCGCTCTTTGATTCACCAACTAGATAAAGGGCATTACCCTCACCTTGGAAGCTAGACATTAAAACATTGTTTTGGTCATCATTTACACCAACAGTCGCTATAGAAGGTGTTGGAAAAACTGAAACACCATTTGTTTCATTATAAAGTGAAACATTTCCACCAATAACTGGAGTAGTAAGTGCAGCACATGCTTCTTTTATACCCTCACAAGCTTGACCAAACTGCCACATAACTTCTGGATTCTCAGGGTTACCGAAGTTAAGACAATCTGTAATAGCTAAAGGTCTTGCACCACTCATAGCAACATTACGTCCAGCTTCTACAGTAGCGGCAGCACCACCACCACGAGGATCAATGTAACAAAAACGTACATTACAGTCAGCAGACATAGCAAGTGCTTTACCATTCTCTTTTACTCTTATAACAGAAGCATCAAGCATCCCACCATTTTTGATAGTGTTCGTTTGTACCATAGAGTCATACTGAGTATAGATCCAAGACTTATCTACAACTTCCATAGATTTTGTAAGTGTCTCAAATGCTTTTTGATTTGTTACAGCTGGGAAATCGTTTATAGATATATTCTTAATAAGGTCAAGATATGGTGGTTTACTCATAGGACGGTTAAGCTCAGGTGCTTCTTCACTCACGGGGTCAACAGGAACTTCAGCACACTTCTCACCATGCCAGAAAAGTTCCATATTTCCAGTACCTGTCACTTCACCAACAACAGCAGCATCAAGGTCCCATTTTTCAAAAATATCGATAATCGCTTGTTCTGAACCTTTTTTAGCACACAAAAGCATACGCTCTTGAGATTCTGAGAGCATAAAGTCATAAGGAGTCATGTTCTCTTCACGAGCAGGAATTTTGTCAAGATGCATAATCATACCCGACCCTGAACGTCCAGCCATCTCAAACGATGAAGAAGTAAGACCAGCAGCACCCATATCTTGAATACCTACAACATGGTCAGTCTTAAAAAGTTCCATACAAGCTTCTAAAAGAAGTTTTTCAGTAAATGGATCCCCAACTTGAACAGTAGGACGAAGAGATTTTGACTCCTCTGTAAATGAGTCAGAGCTCATAACTGCACCACCAAGACCATCACGACCTGTTTTTGCACCAACATACATTACAGGGTTTCCAATACCCTCAGCAACACCTAAAAAGATCTCATCAGATTTTGCAATACCAAGATTAAAAGCATTTACAAGAATGTTACCATTATAACACTCATCAAAACTCACTTCTCCACCAATAGTAGGCACACCCATACAGTTACCATAACCACCAATTCCCTCAGTTACACCTCGAACTAAGTAACGTTGATGCTTAGAGATATCGTCATCGTTTAAAACATTTCCAAAACGAAGTGCATTGAGTGAAGCTACAGGACGAGCACCCATAGTAAATACATCACGCATTATTCCACCAACACCAGTTGCAGCACCTTGATACGGCTCAATGAAAGATGGGTGATTGTGTGATTCCATTTTAAATACAGCTGCATAACCATCACCAATGTCAATAACACCAGCATTTTCACCTGGACCCTGAATAACCCAAGGAGCTTTAGTTGGAAAACCTTTTAAATGTACTTTTGATGATTTGTATGAACAGTGCTCACTCCACATCGCAGAAAATATTCCAAGCTCAACAAGGTTAGGCTCGCGATTAAGTATCTCTTTAATATGTGTATAGTCTTCTTGACTTAACTTATGGTTTGCTAATTGTTCTTCAATGTTTTCTAGTTGTTGGCTCAAGGTAATATCCTAAAAGAATTTTTCTTTAAAAACGAATTGTATCTAAAAGTGGGTAAAAGTTATTTTAATCGAACTTATATTCTAAAAGAGTAAAATCAACTTCGTTTCAAATGAAATATTAAGTACTTTTTGGATATAATTGCTAAATTTTATAAAGATTATTCAAAAGGTAAAAAATGCCAAAACGCACCGATATAAATACTATTTTACTTATAGGTTCAGGTCCGATTGTAATCGGTCAAGCCTGTGAATTTGACTACTCAGGAACACAAGCTGTTAAAACACTTAAAGAGTTAGGCTATCGTGTAGTTCTCATCAACTCAAATCCTGCAACAATTATGACAGATCCAGAATTTGCTGATCGTACTTACATCGAACCAATTAAAGAAGATGTTATTGCTAAAATCATTAAAGAAGAGAATGTTGATGCAGTTTTACCAACTATGGGTGGACAGACTGCACTTAATGTTGCAACAAGTATGTATGAAAAAGGTATGCTGGAGGGAATAGAGTTTCTAGGTGCAACTCCTGAAGCTATACATAAAGGTGAAGATCGTTCAGCCTTTAACGAAGCGATGATAAAAATCGGTATGGATCTTCCAAAAAGCCGCAATGCATATAGTGTCCAAGAGGCTATAGAAGTTGTAAAAGAGATCGGTTTCCCCGTTATTTCTCGTGCTTCATTTACACTCGCTGGTGGTGGTTCAGGTGTAGCTTATAATATGGAAGAGTTCAAAAAACTCGCACAAGAAGGTCTCTCCGCTTCACCAGTAAGTGAAATAGAGATTATGGAGTCAATGCTTGGTTGGAAAGAGTACGAAATGGAAGTTATCCGTGACAAAGCGGACAACTGTATAATCGTTTGTGCTATAGAAAACTTTGACCCTATGGGTGTTCATACTGGTGATAGTATTACCGTTGCCCCTGCCCTTACACTTACAGATAAAGAGTACCAAAGAATGCGTAATGCTTCTTTTGATATTCTTCGTGAGATTGGTGTTGATACAGGTGGATCAAATGTTCAGTTTTCTATCTGTCCAAAAACAGGTCGTATGATTGTTATAGAGATGAATCCTCGTGTTTCTCGTTCTTCTGCGCTTGCATCTAAAGCTACTGGTTACCCTATTGCAAAAGTTGCAACACTCTTAGCTGTTGGTTTTACTCTTGATGAAATTACAAATGACATTACAGGAACACCTGCCTCTTTTGAGCCAGTAATCGACTATGTTGTTACAAAAATTCCACGTTTTACATTTGAAAAGTTCCCTGAAGCAGTAAATACTTTAAGTACTTCTATGAAATCTGTTGGTGAAGTTATGGCTATAGGTCGTACATTTAAAGAGTCTATGCAAAAAGCTTTATGTTCACTAGAGACAGGACTTTGTGGATTTGATGAAATAGATGCTGATGATGAATTTGTTAGACACGAAATTCGACGTCCAAATGCGGACAGAGCACTTTATGTAGCTGAAGGTTTCCGTCGTGGTATGAGTATAGAAGACATGTTTGATACTTGTGCTATTGACCCTTGGTTTTTACACCAACTTAAAGAGATAGTAGAGAAAGAAGCAACTATTACAGATAAGATTCTTTTTGATGCTGATTTTATGAGAGATGTAAAAGTAGATGGTTTTTCAGACAAACGTATAAGTCAGCTTATCCTTAAAAACTCAAAACATAGTGTAATTGAAAACGAAGTATATGATGCTCGTAAAAAGCTTGGTGTCTCTTTAGAATTTAATGAAGTAGATACATGTGCTGCTGAGTTTGAAGCACTTACTCCATACCTCTATTCAACAACAAACATCACAAAACTTCCAAACGTAACCAATCGTGTAAGTGATAAGAAAAAAGTTCTTATTCTTGGTGGTGGCCCTAACCGTATCGGTCAAGGGATTGAGTTTGATTACTGTTGTGTACATGCTGCATTTGCTTTAAAAGAGATGGATATTGAGACTATTATGTACAACTGTAATCCTGAAACAGTTTCAACTGACTATGATACTTCAGATGTACTTTACTTTGAACCAATTGACTTTGAACATGTACGTGAGGTTATAGAAAATGAACAACCTGATGGAATTATTGTTCATTTTGGTGGTCAAACACCATTAAAACTTGCAGATGGACTCACTAAAATTGGTGCAAAAATTTCAGGTACACCATCAGCTGTTATTGATTTAGCAGAAGATAGAGAGCAGTTCTCAAACTTCGTTATAAAACATGGTCTTAAACAGCCAGAAAATGGTCTTGCACGTGCTAAGGAAGAAGCTGCCCCTATTGCAAATAAACTCGGTTACCCTGTTCTTGTTCGTCCATCATTTGTTCTTGGTGGTCGTGGGATGAAAATCGTTTACAGTGAAAATGAACTCAACCAGTACATGGAACTTGCGATCTCTGTTTCAAACGAAGCACCTGTTTTAATTGACAAGTTTTTAGATCAAGCTATTGAACTTGATGTTGATTGTATTTCTGATGGAAAAGAGGTTTATATAGGTTCTGTTATGCAACATATTGAAGAAGCAGGTATTCACTCTGGAGATAGTGCTTGTTCACTTCCACCAGTAAATCTTTCAAAAGAGATGATAGAAAAAGTGGAGCAGCAGACTAAAACCATAGCACTTGGACTTCAAGTTATTGGTCTTATGAATGTTCAGTATGCAATTTACAAAGATGAAATTTATCTTATTGAAGTAAATCCTCGTGCATCAAGAACTGTTCCTTTTGTATCTAAAGCCACAGGTATGCCTCTTGCAAAAGTTGCTACTCGTGTTATGATGGGTGAGACACTTGTAAGCTCACTAGCGTACTATGACAAGTATAATATTGTTGAAGAGCATAATGGTCTTCGTCGTCCAAAACTCAAAGGACATGTCTCCGTAAAAGAGGCTGTATTTCCTTTCCATAAACTTATAGGTGCTGACCTAGTGCTGAGTCCAGAAATGAAATCAACAGGTGAAGTTATGGGGATCAGTAAAAACTTTGGTGTCTCTTTTGCAAAAGCACAGATTAGTGCTGGAAATAAAATTCCAACAGGTGGTACTTGTTTCTTAAGCTTTGTAGATACAGACAAAGAACATGCTGCAGAGATCGGTCGTGGTCTTGTTAAACATGGCTTTAAACTTGTTGCAACGAAAGGAACACAGGAGATTTTAGCTAATGCAGGTATTGCATGTGAGAGAGTATTAAAAATCTCTGAGGGACGTCCAAATATTGAGGACAGTATGAAAAACGATGAAATTGATATGGCTATAAATACTTCAGATAATAACACAAGTAAAAAAGATGCTATAGTAATTCGTCAAGAGGTTCTTAAACGCTCTATTCCATACTTTACAACACTTAGTGCTGCTCGTGCTACTATACTTGCTCTTGATGAGATGGGTGATGAGACATGGTCGAAATCAACAGCACTTCAAGACTTTTTAATATAAAAGAGTTAGTTCTACTCACACAAACCGACACTACTGTCGGTTTTTTGTCACAAAATGAGCTAAAACTTCAAACAATAAAACAGCGTCCACCCAATAAGCCTTTTATAAAGGTTTATAAAAATCTAAAGTCACTCTCTTCATCAAAAATTCGTATTCCAAATACTCAAAAATCAAAACTACGACGCGCTAAAAAAACAACATTTGTTGTAAAAAACTCTGCATTTCGAGTTGCTGCAAACAGACTTCACTCTACAATCTTGAGTAATTTAGAGTGGAGCTATTCAACTTCAGCAAATGAGAGTGGAAAAAAATTTCAAAGGGAGTTTTGTGAAGAAAACTCTGATATAATTATTGAAAATATCAACTCTTTACATGAGGGGAGTGCATCAACACTCTACAAAATAAACAATAAAAAAATAGTGAGGCTTCGATGAGTAAACTTTTTCAAGCATTTCTTAGTGGTATGTTTTTTACTTTTTTCATAGATTTTTTTACTTTTTTAGGAATGAAAACTAACTATATAGACAAATATAATATTGATATTTACTATAATATCTTTTTTGTTGATAATCAAAATATTTTTATTTTTCTACTTTTTAGCATACTCTTTGGATATCTTCTACTCTATAAAAGTAACAAACTAGCACTTATTGTTATTGCACCTCTATTTATCGCATCACTCACTACACTGATTTCTCCTATTGGAAATTCCTTAGGAAAACTACTTTTAATGAAAAAAAATGTATCATTACAAACTCAAAAATTTTCTTATCATGGAGATATTATCTACAATGGAAGAAAAAATTTAAGCTTTTATGATTACAAAATTGGAAAAATTTTAACAATAAAAAAAGATAAAATAAAAGGAGAGTATTAAAAATGAGAAGTGTTACAAATAGTGTACTATTAGGCACTACAGGTGCTTTAATGATGAGTATTTTAACAGGTTGTGAAGCACCGCAGGAAGAACCGAAAAATAAATTTCTAGTAATAGAACAGCAAACGAATGGAAAGTATGTTGTTATAGAAGAGATGCCAACAGATGGACCAAGTCGTGCTATTATTCGTGAAAAAGATGCAAATGGAAATACTACTGAACGTTTTATGAACGAAGCAGAGATGAAAGCACTTGCAGATCAAGAGTACCACAAAGTACAAAATGGAACAAGTGAGACACTTCAAGATGGTGCTGGCAGTGCAGGAATGGGACTTGCAGGGACTATCTTAGCAGTAGCAGCAGGAAGCTTACTTGGAAATATGATAGGAAATGCGCTTATGAATAACAAAAGTTTCTCAAAAAATGCATCAAGTGCTAATAGAAGTGCTTATAGTCGCTCAGCTGCAGGTAAATCTGCATCAAAGAGTAGTAGTAAAAAAAGCTTTTTTGGTGGAGGTTCTAAAAGTTCTTCCGCTAGTAAAAGTGGTGGATTTTTTGGAGGTTAAGAGATGAGTATAACATTAAAAGAGAGTGAAGCACAGGCATTCTATAATGCTGCAGATGAACTTTATGATATCTATGTTGAAGCAGCTGACTACGTAATAGAAAATGATCTTTTCTTTGAACTAGATATCCCTTTTAATCTCGTCGAAGCGATTAAAAAGAGTTGGGAAAATGATGTTCATTGGCATATCTATGGAGCATTTCAGTTTTCAGGAGGTCTCAACAACACCCCTATTAAACTAGAGGGATTTGATGCAGATACACCTAAAAATCTTCTTGCAACTTCTCAAGAACAACTTGATGAAACTCATTTTAATGAGATTTATGAAAAAGTAAGTACAAATTTTAAAAGACTTATTACTCTTGACGAGGGTATTGATCTTTTCGAAGAGCGTTATGATGGGTGGAAAATTCTATTTTCTGCACCTGCTGATGATGAAAAGCAGGAAGAGGAGATGCTATTTTTAGAACAAATGGCACAAGATGCAGGTTTTGAAACAGCTTTCTCTTATCTTCATGAAGTTGTTTTTAATGAAGATGGAATCTTTGATGCACATGATGAACAGTATGAGTACTGGTTTAAAAGTTATAAATGGCATGATATGGGGAGTCAAGAACCAGAGCTTGCAACACTCCTTACAAGCATTATGAAAAAACAATCAGCTATTATACTCAATCCAGCATACTGTACTATTTTTGAATCAAAAGGCTTTATAGAGATTTTGAAAAAGATCTGCCCTGACTCGCCATACTTACAAAAAAATGCTACAGATACAGACTTAATTGCGAATGTATACTTTGCCTATGAAGCTTGTGGTTTGAGCTTTCTTAAAAACGGTCTTTTTACTACACATAAAATTGCTTAGTATCTACTGCTTTTAAAGCAGTAGACATGAGTAGATAGTTCTTAGTTTTTTATAATATATTAGAATTTGAGAATTGTTTGTAATTTTTTTGAAAAATGAGTGGTGGAGAAGGAGGGATTTGAACCCTCGGTAGGATTGCTCCTACGCACCCTTAGCAGGGGTGTGGATTCAGCCACTCTCCCACTTCTCCATATTGTGTAAATCAACTCTAAAACAAATAATTTAAATTAATCATCCGTTTTGAAGACTGAAATTATAATAATTTTTAGCTAATAACAAGCTTAAATAGATTATGAATTTACAATCTTTCATATATACAATATTTTTTTTATACAAAGCTTTTTTTTACTAAAAAAGAGTATAATTGCGAAATATAATGCACACATTGGAATTTTAATGCAAAAAGAAGATCTAAAATCTTTAGTAACACAGATGTATGAAGAGCTTATTGAAAATATAGACTCTCAAGAAAATGCAACAAAAGAACAAGTTGTCACATTTCTTCAAAATGCAACGCTTACTATATCTACTATTGATGAAAAAAAACTAGACACTGTAGAACATGCGAAACTAGCATTTACTAGTGCTTATAAGGAAATTGCAAGCAAGAGTATTTCTTCATATAAAGACACTAATGAAGTTTTTGAGGGACTTACAAAGATACATCAAGAAACTATAAATGAGTGTAGTGAAATGCATATAAATCTTCCTGAAATTACAAAAAAATTCAATGATATTCAAGAGCAAATGAATGCAGAAGTTGAACGTGCAAACTCAATAATCACAGACTTAAGCACTCAAGTAAAAGAGCTAGAGAAAAATTCTAACCTTGATTCTCTTACTAGAGTGTTTAATCGTCGTGCACTTACAACATACTTAAATAATCTTTGTTCTAGAAAAAAACTTAATTATGAACTGCATCTTCTTCTTCTTGATATTGATGACTTTAAAATCATAAATGACACCTATGGGCATATTGCTGGAGATAGAATACTTGTTTTTATTGCAAATATGCTTAGAAAAACTCTTCGAGATGGAGATAAAATATTTAGATATGGTGGCGAAGAGTTTGTAATTATTCTCAATAGAATTAATTCTGAGAGCTGTATTGAAATTACAAATAGAATTATAAAACTTATAAATTCTAATAAGCTTATCTATAAGGGTGAATCACTCAATGTTACCATGAGTGTCGGTGTTACTAAGTTTTATTTGAAAGATACACCTGATGGTATTATATCACGTGCAGATAAAGCACTGTATCGTTCTAAAAAATCTGGAAAAAATCAAATGAATGTGGAGTTTTTACCAAATGGAAATTAACTATTTTGACATTGTCACTTCTGTAATCATCTTACTCCTTGGACTCAAAGGAGTACTCAATGGTTTCTTTAAAGAAGTTTTTGGGCTCGTTGGAATTATAGGTGGTCTTTTTATTGCTTCTCGTGTAGGTGAAGATGTTGGAACACTACTAAATGATCTTATCTTTAGTTTTAGTTCTCCCTCAGCAATAAACTTTTTAGGCTTCTTAACAACATTAGCCGCATTTTGGCTTCTAATGATTTTCCTCGGTCTCATGTTTAAAAAACTGAGTGCCTTAAGTGGACTTGGTCCTATAGATAAAATTTTAGGATTTGTTTTTGGTGCTAGTAAATTCTTTCTTATTGCTGCGGTTATTGCACATGCGGCATATAGTATTCAAGCAGTAAAAACGACTTTAGAGTCCTCTCTTAAAACAAGTATTTTATTTCCAATTATGGTTGAATCTGGTGCATATATTATGAAAATAGACCCTGTAAATATGAGCAGTGATATTAATGCCACCTTAGAAAAAGGTAAACAAACATTCGAAGCGAAGTCAAAAGAGATTATGCAAGAGTCAACTGATGCAAAAATGGCAGAGATAAAAGAAGAGCTGCAAAAGCAGATTGATACACAAAAAAAAGAAAAATAGAAATAAAGAGATAAAATAGTATGAAAAATATAAATACAAATTTTAATGATCGAACTATCGAATATGAACAACTACTCAGTGATTTTAAAAAACTTCTTAAAAAAAATAGTCTTAAATTCACTATTCAAAGAGAAGTGATTTTAGAAACACTTTATAACTCTGATGAGCACTTAACACCAGAAGCATTGCATCATCTAATACAAGATAAACAGCCTGATTCAAAAACAGGAATTGCCACCGTGTATAGAACCTTAGCTCTCTTAGAAGAGTCTAATGTGGTAACATCTCTCTCTTTTGGTGCACAGGGGAAGAAGTACGAGTTAGGTGCAAAAGAGCATCATGATCATCTTATCTGTACAGAGTGTGGTAAAATAACAGAGTTTGTGGATGAAGAGATTGAGAAACGCCAACACCATATTACACAAGAGCTTGGCTTTAAAATGAGTGATCACTCTATGCAGATTTATGGTATCTGTGCAGAGTGTCAAACAAACTAAAATATATAAATATTATGCAAGGAAACTAATTGATTTTTGACAACACATTTATTCAACAAAGAATAGAAAAAGCGAAACTACTAAAAGAGGCAGGACATAATCCTTACTCTAACGATTCTAAAAGAAACTGTACTATTGAAAAGTATCTTAATGTAAACTCAGATATAGAAGAGAAAGAAGACAAACGCGATGAAAATCGTCACTATATAGTGAGTGGTCGTATTAAGCTTCTTCGTATTATGGGAAAAGCATCATTTGTAAACATTGAAGATGAGTCTGGAACACTACAACTTTATGTAGCAAGAGACAATCTACCTGAAGGTTTTTACAACACTATGTTTAAAAAGAACATAGAAGTTGGTGATATTATAGAGGTTGGTGGTTACCCTTTTGTAACTGGTAAAGGGGAACTTTCACTGCATGCAGACTCTCTTAGTATTCTTACAAAATCTATAAACCCTCTCCCTGAAAAGTTTCATGGAGTTACAGATAAAGAGATTCGTTACCGTAAACGCTACTTAGATTTAATTATGAATGCTGAAGTACGTAAAACTTTTCAAACTCGTTCAAAAGTTATCTCTTTAACTCGTCGTTTCTTTGAAGATAAAGGCTTTTTAGAAGTTGAAACACCAATGATGCACCCTATCGCTGGTGGTGCAAATGCTAAGCCATTTGTTACACATCATAATGCACTTGGAATAGATAGATTTTTAAGAATTGCTCCAGAGCTATACCTTAAGCGTTTAATAGTTGGTGGGTTTGAAGCAGTATTTGAGATAAATCGTAACTTTAGAAATGAGGGGATGGATGCTACCCACAACCCTGAATTTACATCTATAGAGTTTTACTGGGCATATAAAACATATAAAGATTTAATTGAAATTACGAAAGAGTACTTTCAGTACCTTTTTGAACATTTAAATCTTCCTACTGTTTTACCTTATGGAGAGATGGAAGTAAACTTCGCAAATTTTCAAGAGATTCCTCTTATAGAATCACTGACAACTATTGGTGGTGTTCCTGCTGAATCTTGCAATGATATTGATGCTATAATAGCTTACTTAAAATCTAAAAATATCTCTGTAAAACCAGGAATGAATCTTGGACAACTTCAAGGGGAGCTCTTTGATGAGTTTGTTGAAGAGAAGTTAATTGATCCTACTTTTATTACAGAGTATCCAGTTGAGATCTCTCCACTTGCACGTAGAAGTGATGAAAATCCTGCTATTACGGAGCGTTTTGAACTCTTTATAGCGGGACGTGAAATAGCAAATGCCTTCTCTGAGTTAAATGACCCAGTAGATCAACTCGCACGATTTGAAGGTCAAATGGCAGCAAAAGATTCTGGTGATGATGAAGCACATGAGATGGACAAAGATTTTGTTGAAGCACTCAGCTATGGTATGGCACCAACTGCAGGGCAAGGTATAGGAATAGACAGACTGGTAATGCTTCTAACTAATGAACATTCAATCAGAGATGTGTTACTATTCCCAGCAATGAAACCTTTACAAAATGATGAAAACAATACAGGAGAAAAAGAATAATGAGTTTTTTAAAAGAGTATGATGAAGAGATATTTAATTTATGTGAAAAAGAGTTAGAGCGTCAAACAGACCACTTAGAGATGATTGCCTCTGAAAACTTTACACTTCCAGCAGTTATGGAAGCTATGGGTTCAGTTTTTACAAATAAGTATGCTGAGGGTTATCCTGGTAAACGCTACTACGGTGGTTGTGAATATGCTGATGGTGTTGAACAACTTGCAATTGACCGTGCTTGTAAACTTTTTGGATGTAACTATGCAAATGTACAGCCACACTCAGGAAGTCAAGCGAATGGTGCAGTTTATGCAGCACTTTTAAAGGCTGGTGATAAACTTCTTGGTATGGATTTAAGTCATGGGGGACACCTAACACATGGTTCAAAACCATCTTTTTCTGGTAAAAACTACAGTTCATTCACTTATGGTGTTGAACTTGATGGTCGTATTAACTATGAAAGAGTTATGGATATTGCTCAAATTGTAAAACCTAAAATCATTGTTTGTGGGGCTTCTGCTTATGCTCGTGAAATCGACTTTGCTAAATTCCGTGAGATTGCTGATGCTGTTGGTGCTATCCTCTTTGCTGACATTGCGCACATTGCAGGTCTTGTTGCAGCGGGTGAGCACCCTAGCCCATTCCCACATGCACATGTTGTTACAACTACAACACATAAGACACTTGCAGGACCTCGCGGTGGAATGATTATGACAAATGATGAAGATATTGCAAAGAAAATAAACTCTGCGATCTTCCCTGCCCTTCAAGGTGGACCACTTGTTCATGTTATTGCAGCAAAAGCAGTTGGATTCAAGTACAACTTATCTCCAGAGTGGAAAGAGTATGCGAAACAAGTAAAAGCTAATGCCAAAGTTCTTGGTGAAGTTATGGTTAAACGTGGCTATGATGTAGTTTCAGGTGGAACCGATAACCACTTAATCCTTGTATCTTTTGTTGGGACAGAAATTAGCGGTAAAGATGCTGATGCAGCTTTAGGAAATGCTGGAATAACTATAAATAAAAATACTGTTCCAGGTGAGACTCGTAGTCCTTTTGTAACATCAGGTATTCGTGTAGGTTCACCTGCACTTACAAGCCGTGGTATGAAAGAGAAAGAGTTTGAGCTTATTGGTAATAGAATGGCTGATGTTTTAGATGATATTACAAACACACAACTTCAAGCAACTATTAAAGCAGAGTTAAAAGAATTAGCACAAAACTTTGTAATATATAACCAACCAACATACTAAAAAAATAAAGGAGAGCTTTTGACTTCTATGGATTTAAAACTTATTAAAATGGTGAGTGACCACTACTGGATTAAAAAAGATACTGTAGTCAATAAGCTCTCCTTTAAAGGGCGTACTTTTTATAACAAATTTGAAAAAGTAAATGCAACACTAAGTCAGTCTGTTATAAATCAGCATATAAAAGGTGAGATTACAGTGGCACACTCCATTGTTAACAAGCATAATAAAGTTGAAAACATTGTTATAGACTATAATGGTCGCGATCCTGAACGTTTCTACCATAAAGCACAACTCCTACTTCGTGAAGAGGGATATATAAACTTTACTGCTTATAAAACAAAAACAGAGGGTCATCTTCATGTTTACATCCATAAGGGTCATACTACACTTCAAGAGGCTATACAACTTGGAAAAATGATTAGTATGAAGTTAGCTGCAAAGCAACCTAAGCAGTGGAGAATGTTTCCAAATGCAGATATGCCGGATGAATATAACATACTTACACTTCCCTATGAAGTCTATTCAAAAGAGCGCGGAGCATCTTGGTCGAAACATATGTGAGAAAGGTATAAAAAATGCTATACTTTTTTAGTTATGATACTAAAATAAAAAAAGAGGTACTATTATGAATGAAAAGAATGAACTTAACGATATTATACTCAACAAAAGTGATTCTACTAACTCCAATAAGAAAATTATCTTAGCAGTAGCAACGCTTGGTGTTATTCTTATAGTTGTCGTTATGCTAATGAACTCGCTTAGCTCTAATGGAACAGATAACTTGCCTCAAGCAGTACTCCCTCCACAACCGCAAACTACTACTAATAATGATGTAGCTGAGCAAGAACCACTTTTTGAAGATATTGAAGTCATTGAAGAGGCTGATACAACGGACAATGACTTAGATATGATTGCTCAAAAGCTCAAAGAAGAGAGTCTTCAAGAGAAGAGTATTGCTCCTGTCAAGAGAGCCGAAGTAGTAAAAAAAGCTAAAGTAGCTAAAGTAGTAAAAAAGAGAGAGAAAGTTTACCAAAAAAGTGTACAAAAAGAGCATGTAGTTACAAAAGAAAAAGGTAGCTACTATGTTCAAGTAGGATCATTTTCAAAATATAAACCAAATAAAAAGTTTCTTAATACTATCTCTTCTTTAGGGTATAAATACCGATATTACAAGGTAAAAAACCTTAACAAGGTGCTTGTAGGTCCTTTTAAAACACAAAAAGATGCAAGAAATGCAAGAAAAAAACTACGTTCAAAAGTTGAACCTGGTGCTTTTTTAGTAAAACTTTAATTTAAAATAATTTTATAAGGCATACAGTGATTTACTCGAAACAATTTACACTCGACCAACTTGCACCCATAGCAGTCTATGCAAAACTAAAAGCAATGTTTCAAGGAGAGATTAGCTACCTCTTTGAATCGGCTGGTGGTAGTGAGGGAAACTATAGTATTATCTGTATTGGGGCGCGTGAACGTTTACAGTATATAAATGAGCAAACACTCTACAGTGATGCAGAGGGTGTAGTCCATCAAAAAGATGAAAATCCTTTTGATTTTTTAAAAGAGTACTATAAAAACAGAGATACTGCTATTTATAAAGAAGCAACAAAAAGACTTAAAGTTGGTTATGTTGATGGATTTATAGGTTATATTTCTTATGATATGGTCAAAGTTTTTGAGCCAAAACTTGGGGTTAGTATGGATCATTTAAAAGATGAACTTCATACACCAGACTTAGACCTCATCCTTCCAAAAATGATTTTAGTCTATGCACATAAAGATCATAAAATCACACTTATCAGTACTCTTAAAAGTTATGAAGAGAAGTTTATGAGTGTGCATGATGATCTGAAAGGTTCATACACCTATCAACACCGTGTTCATAACATTGGAAAAGACAAAGGGAGCTTTGCACATTCCAAAGAAAAATTCTTTGAAATGATAGAAAAATCTAAAGAGATGATTAAAAGTGGTGATGTTTTTCAGATACTTATGACAAACCGTTTTACGAGAAACATAAAAGTAGACCCTTTTAGTTTTTATCGTATTTTACGTGCTAAAAATCCATCACCTTATATGTTTTTAATGGAGTATGAAGATTTTAGTATCGTTGGAAGTTCTCCTGAAGTAATGGTACGACTCCAAGAAAATGAACTTCTACTTCGCCCTATTGCTGGTACTCGTAAACGAGGTGATACAAAAGAGAGAGACAAAGAGCTGGAAGAGGAACTGTTATCTGATCCTAAGGAGCTTGCAGAACATCTTATGCTCATTGATCTTGGTCGTAATGATATTGGGCGAGTTGCTAAAACTGGAACAGTAAAAGTTGAAGATATCATGCATATAGAGCGTTTTAGCCATGTAATGCACATAGTTTCTGATGTTGTAGCAGAACTTGCTGATGACAAAGATATGTTTGATCTTTTTATGGCAACATTTACAGCAGGAACCATGACAGGAGCTCCTAAAATTCGTGCCATGGAACTTATCGCAGAGTATGAGGGTCTTAAGCGTGGCTTTTATAGTGGAAGTATAGGATACTTTGGTTTTGATGGCAATATGGACTCAGCTATTACCATTCGTACAGCAATGGTTAAAGAGGAGAAGGTTGTACTTCAAGCTGGTGCAGGTATAGTTGCTGATAGTGTAAATGAGTTAGAGTATTTAGAAGTTGAAAACAAACTTGGTGCATTAATTCATTCTCTCCACGACCTCGATAGAGAGTAGTAACAATGCAACTATTTTCTATTTTTGGAGACCCTGTTTCACACTCTCGCTCTCCTCTTATGCACAACTCTGTTTTTAAAAATAGTAATTATTCAGCTTGCTACACACGAACACATCTTCTTGATGGCTCAAAACTTAAGGAAACTTTTTTTTCACTAGGACTTATGGGAGCTAATGTCACAGTTCCTCACAAAGAAGCAGCATTTAAGGCTTGTGATGAAGTCAGAGGTTTTGCAAAAGAGGTTGGAGTTGTAAATACTTTAGTAAATGAAAATGGAAAACTTATAGGATATAACACAGATGCGGATGGATTTATGTATGCTATTCGTGAGTTTGGTATTATAAAAAATATTCTTGTAATTGGAGCTGGAGGTACAGCAAAAGCTCTTTGCACTAAGTTTAAACAAAATGATTTAAATGTTACTGTTTTAAATAGAAGTGAAGGAAGACTCGCATACTTTACTAACCTACAATGTAAAGCATATAGCTGGGAAAACTTTCAATTACAAAAGTATGATTTAGTTGTAAATACAACAAGTGCAGGGCTTAAAGATGAAGAGTACCCATGCACAAAAGAACTTCTTGAAACTATTTTAGATAACACATCATATGTAGCAGATGCCATTTATGGAAAAATTACCCCTTTTTTACAACTCGCTAAAAATAAAAATATCACCTATAAAGATGGTGCAGATATGTTACTTGCTCAGGGTGTTTTAGCGAATGAACTATTTGTACAAAAAAAGATTAAAAGAGAAGACATTCAAACACAAATGAGTAAAAGTTTTTTACTCTAAACCAGTAACTCTCTTAACGAGAGAAACTAAAGCCCACTGATACTTTATTTATATAATTATTATAGTCTATCAAAGACTCTCCATAACCACTAAATAGTTTTAAATAAAAGTAATTTTGAAGTACTGGATAAGAGTATGTTCCTTCTATAAAACCATTTCCTGTTTTTGTACTCCCTCTAACTTTTAAAGTAAACATATTTGCATCATAAAAATATGTCACTTTTGCACTTGCATAACCAGTATAATCCATAATATCTGGATTATCATTCTCTTCTGGATTTTCGGGCAGTGGTAACCATGTTTTAAAGTCTAGAAAAAAAGAGTTATGTTGTAAACGGAGTGTTGTATAGATAAAGTTAATACTTCGAGAAAGATTACCTAAATAACTTCCATCTGTAAGAGTGACATCTCTTGTATCTGGTTGACCATTAGATATATGCGCTATTGCAAACTTTAAAGAGCAAAATCTAAAATAGTTATCTTCATCCGCAATAGGAAAGATAACAAAAGCTTCAGGATTATAGTTTGTCTCTCTAAAGGGGGAAGATTTTGCATAAATTTGCCAAAATGATTTCTGAGTATAAGAGAGAAAATACTCCTCATTAAGTCCTAATAAATCTCCAGCAATTCGTAGTTGTAAACTTATTTGTAACTCAGCTTCACTATTTTCATACTCTACGGTAGGAAGAGGTGCATCATAATCTTTATCTGTATACCCATATGGCAGTAGGTAGTTTGCTCTATAAGGTTTTAATCCAAAATCATGATCAAGCCACTTACTCATACTCGACTTTACCCTTGGGCTTTTTATTTTTTCTATAACATCCTCTTCACAAGTATCTAAAGCCCATAAAGGAGAAACAAGAACTAGTAAAAAAAGATATCTCAATAACTAAACCTTTACTCGATCCTCTAATGCTCTCGTTAAAGAGAGAAGATCAATATTTTCTAAACTAACACCAGTTGGTATTCCTTGTGCAATTTTGGAGAAGTTTACACTATAAGCACTTAATTTATCCTCTATATATAGAATAACTGCATCATTTGATATGGATGGTGTCATAGCAAACACTATTTCATTCACAGCGGTATCGACTAGAGACTCTAAACTTGCGATATGCTTTTCATCTAGACTCTCTAAAACATAGTATCTACCATCAAAAAGTCCATTTTCCTCTAAGAGTAAAATATCTTTTGCATTCTCTACAATACATAAAAGTGTAGAGTCTCTTCCATCATCACTACAAATATAACAGAGTTCATCTTCGCTCATCCCACCACATGCAGTGCATTTTTTCAGACTACCAAGTGCATCTTCGATGGCATGCGATATTCGCATACCCACAAAGGTATCATTCATTATCATATGGTATGCCAAGCGTGTTGCTGATTTTTTACCAATAGTTGGAAGCTCCTGCAGTGAATCAACTAAACGGTTAAACTTTTCTAAAGAACGATTACTCATAATTTTTTTTCTCTCTTTGGCATCAATATCCATAATTTTAGTGCTGATTTTAATACTCCAGCTATCTCCATGGCCTCACTACCAGAACCTAGAAAAAGATCTGCTCGTACTGCACCCTTAATTGCCCCTCCAGTATCTTGTGCAAAAACCACACCGCTCTCTTCTCTCTTTCCTACCTCAGCACTCATGTAAAGCATACTCCCAAGAGGAATAAAGCTTCTATCAACGGCTATTGAGCGTTTTGGAGTAAGTGCTAAACCTAAAGCACCCGTTGCACCCTGTACTCTCTCTTTAAAATATACAAGTGATTCATTATAGTTGAGTACTTCATCAACTCGTGAGGGGTTCTTTTGTAACCAAGCTTTTATACTTTGCAGAGATACATCTTCTAAATGCAGCGCACCCATAGCTACTAAGTATCTCCCAATAGCTCTATATTTATGCCCATTTTGATTATCATACCCAATATACATAAAAGTTCCATCATCAAGAGTTACCCTTCCAGAACCCTGTATCTCTAAAAAAAATCTATCTATTTTTGAATCTGTATAACAAATAATATCTGCATTTACACCCTTTTGCTTACTCTCTTGGCGGTTATCATAAGGAACAAGTTTATTCCCCTCTAGTCGTCCACGTAGTCTATATTTTTTAAGCTCAGGGTAAATCGTAGATAAATTAACACTTATTAAATCCTTGGGTGTTTCATATATAGGGTACTTATATTTTTGCGACATAGTTTTTGAAGCAAAAAGTTCTGCCTCATAGTAACCTGTGAGTAATCCCTCTCTTTTTTCATCTCTACTTACAATCAGATAAGGTTTAAATGAGTGAAGTAAAAAGTCCTTTGCATTTAAAGTACTCTTTGCATCTTCACATAAAGAGCCATATATCTTTTTACTTTTTTTACTTCTACAGTTATTTATAAAATTCCCTAAAACAGTTTTATAATCTTCCTCTTCAAATGAGGGTAACTCTTCAAAAGTAGCAGGGTAAAGATATGTATTTGGCATTGATTCAAAGAGTACCTCTGGCTTTTTTGAACAGGCAAAGAAAAAGAGTGTAGTAAGTAGGAGAAGTAGGCTTATTTTCATAAATGGAATTATACCATTATAATATTTATTTTTTATGGGTATAATTCCAAAAAATATTTATAAATAGATGGGAAAATAATGGAAGATTTAAGTTACTATGAAATATTAGAAGTTTCACAAAATGCAGATAAAACTACTATAAAAAAAGCTTACAGAGCAATGGCTAAAAAATATCACCCAGATAAAAACCCAGGGGATCAAGAGGCTGAACATAAGTTTAAACTTTGTAATGAAGCATATCAGTGTCTCAGTGATGAACAGCAAAAAAGTATTTATGACCGTTATGGGAAAGAGGGTCTTGCTGGTATGGGTGGAGGCGGTAGCCGTCGCTCTTCTGCTGGATTTGATGACTTAGGCTCAATGTTTGAAGAGATGTTTAATGGTTTTGGTGGAGGCAGTGGTCGTCGACAAAATCCTGCTGATAGGGAAAAATACTCTCTTGATATGAATGTAGACATGAGAATTAGCTTTGATGAGGCAATCTTTGGTTGTGAAAAAGAGGTAACATTTAAGTATAAAAAAGCATGTACGGATTGTAAAGGTACTGGTGCTAAAAATGGTAAACTCTCAACATGTAAGCAGTGTGGTGGTCAAGGTCAAGTAGCTGTACAACAAGGTTTTATGACATTTGCACAAACTTGTCCAGCATGTCAAGGTTCAGGAAGTGCACCAACAGATAAATGTAAATCATGTAAAGGTCGTGGATACAATGAAGTAAAAGAGAGTGTAACAGTAAAAATTCCAGCGGGAATAGACACTGGGAACCGTTTAAGAGTTTCAGGAAAAGGAAACATTGGGAAAAAAGGGAGTCGTGGGGATCTTTATGTGACTTTTGAAGTGCAACAAGATAAACACTTTATTCGCGATGATAACGATGTATACATAGAAATACCTGTCTTTTTTACACAAGCCATCACAGGTGAAACAATTACAATACCATCTCTTCGTGGAGAACTAGAACTAAAACTAGAAGTTGGTACTCGAGATAAACAACGTTTTACTTTTAGAGGCGAAGGAATAGAAGACGTTCATGGTCATGGCAAAGGAAACTTAATTGCTGTTATTGACTTGCAGTATCCATCAAGTATCAATGATGAACAGAAAGATCTTATATATAAACTACAAGAGTCTTTCGGAATTGAATCTAAACCACATGAAGGTGTGCTAGAGTCCGCTATTGACAAAATGAAAAGCTGGTTTAAATAAAAAACCATGAATAGAGAAAACCTTAAAAATAAACTCGCAACATTATCACTCTCTATGTTTAGAAAAGATTTTTTTGGTATTTATCATGGCAGTATTTCAGCTAAAACAGAATCAAATCGTTTTCTTATTAATGCAAAAGAGGCTGTCTTTGATGCATTAAATGAAAATAGTCTCATTGAGCTCTATTTTAAGAAAGACTATAGATGGAATCAAGCAAGTATAGATGCAAAAATTCATTTTAGTATCTACTCACAAATAAGTGAAGCAAAATTTATCTGTTTTTCAATGCCGCAATTTACTACAGCCTACTCTTTAGAACATAATTTTATAACACCTAAAGATTATTTTGGACATAAAGAGATCGGCACTATAGAGGTTATAAATCCTAAACAATTTGAAGATTGGTACGATAGAGCTGATAGCGAAATAGCCTACTATCTACAAACAAAAAAGACAAATATTATGGTTATTCGAGGCTATGGTGTTTATGCCTACAGTAGAGATATGCATGAGATGGCGAAAACTCTTGCTATCTTAGAAAAAAGCTGTAGACTCCTTATGCTTGAGAACTCCCAAAGTAACCTAGAAACAGACTAAAAACACTTCTTTTATCAAGTTTTAATCCTAATTTACCTATTATTACAAATAATATCAAAAGATAAGGTTTTCATATATGATCACATGGATGCAAAGACACAAAAAGTGGCTAATTATAACAATTTGGATTTCAACAATAGCATTTGTTGGTGCAGGTTTTGTTGGCTGGGGACAGTACACATATGGTGACAAAGCAGGTGCAATAGCAAAAGTTGGTTCGATTGAGATAACACAAGGTGAACTTCAAAAAACCTACTCACAAATGTTTAACAGATATAGCCAAATGCTTCAGGGGAATTTTGATGAGGAGAAAGCAAAACAGTTTGGTCTACAACAAAGAGCATTTGAACAACTACAACAGCAAGCGCTTATTCTTAATCTTGCAGCATCTTATGACCTCCAAGTGAGCGATAAGGAACTTATCACTGAGCTTAAAACTCAGGAGTACTTTTTTAAAGATGGTGTTTTTGATGCAAATACATACAAACAAGCACTTTCTCAAAATAGATTTACAACTAAAGAGTATGAAGCAAGTTTACGTAAAGATCTACTTATAAAAAAAACATTAGCACTCCTGCCAGTTAAGGCAGGAAAAAATGAAATAAATGTGCTTAACACTATGCTAAATATTGCAGATAGACTTAACTATAAAGTACTTACACAAGAGAACATTGCAGTAACAACAACTGATGACCTATTGAAACCATTTTGGGAACAGAGAAAAAACAACTTTATGAAAGAGATATCTTATGATGTAAAATATATAAAGCAAGCTGATGTAAATAGTAGTTATGCTAATGAAAAACTTACAACATACTATGCAGATAACAAAACACATTTTAAAGGTGAAGATGGAAAGATTTTACCTTTTGAGTCTGCTAAAAATGCTGTAATCCAAGAGTTAAATACAAAAGCAACAAAAGATAAGGCGCTCAGAACATATATCGCTTTTAAAAAGGGAAAACTAGGAAGTGATGTTGTAGTAAATAGTGTGACTATCTCTTTAAGTAACAATCCATTAAATTCAGATGCTCTTGAAAAAATCTCTAAACTAAAACTGACTTCACCTTATATGAAACCAGTTTTAGTTGATGGTGTATATCATACTATTGAATTAGTAAATATTAATCCAGCAATACCAAAAAGCTTTGAAGAAGCAAAAGCAGATATTATCTCTCTTTATATAGAAGAAACAAAAAGAGTAAAACTACAAGAGTTAGCAAACAGTACAGTTGAAACATTTAGTGGAAAAAATAGTGATTTTGTGACTGTAAATGATGTTAGCAAATTTGAGGAACTAGAGAGTAGTGAAGCGACTGAATTTTTACAAGGAGTTTTTAATAGTGATAAAAAACGTTCATATATAACATTAAGTAGTGGGAAAATTGTTTTATATTATATTTTGGAACAAAAACTGCTTACTAAATTAAATAATGACTTAGATACTTCTATGATGAAGTTAAAAGATGGTATTTTCAATGAAGCTCTTATAAAAACTTTAGAAAAAAAATACCATACAGAGAAATTTATACAAGGACTCTAAATTGAGCAGAACTGTTTTAGCCATTGATGTTGGCTCAACAAAAATATGTGCAATCATTGCTGAAATAGCAAATGACAACTCTATATCTATCACAGGTGCTGGCACGACTAGAGCTCAGGGTCTCAAGCGTGGTAGTATTATAAACATAGAGCTGGCATCAAGAAGCATAAAAACTGCTGTTGAAGATGCTAAACGTGTCTCTGGAACAAATGTTACTTCTGCTATTGTCTCTATGAGTGGTGCATATACCAAGAGTCTTAACTCAAATGGCATTGTAAATATTCAAAGTAAAGAGATAAGCTTTAAAGAGATTGAGCGGGTTATGCACACATCTCTTTATAATGCGAATATTCCAAATGAGTATGAAGTCCTCCATGCACTTCCATTTAACTTTAAAGTGGATGATCAAGACTTTATAGAAGACCCACTGGGAATGAATGCTTCTCGTTTGGAAGTTGAAACACATATAATTACAACACAAAAATCAAATCTAAACAACCTAAAAAAAGCAGTGCAAGGTGCAGGTGTAGCAGTTGAAAACATTGTTCTTAACTCCTATGCATCATCTATTGCTGTTCTTAATGATGATGAAAAAGAGTTAGGTGTAGCAGTTATAGATATGGGCGGAAACACTAGTAATATCGCAATTCATGCAGGAAATTCCATCCGATATAATGAGTTTCTTGGTGTAGGTTCGAATCATGTTACAAGTGACCTCTCTATGGCACTTCATACACCCCTCAATGTTGCGGATGAAGTAAAACTTACGTATGGTTCACTTACAAACCAGAGTAATGAACTTATAGAAATTCCTGTAATTGGAGATATGGACTCAACACATGAAGTCTCTTTAGATGTTGTTCATAATGTTATTTATGCTAGAGTTGAAGAGACACTTATGATACTTGCTCAATTTATTGAGAACAGTGGACTCAAAGATCAAATAGGTGCAGGAATAGTTCTTACTGGTGGTTTTTCTAAAATGGAAGGCATACGAGAGTTAGCTATAGCTACTTTTGGCTCCCAACCTGTACGTTTAGCAAAACCTATAGAGATGGATGGACTTTTTGACTCTTTAAGAAGTGCGGAGTATTCAAGTGCTATTGGTCTTATAATGTACTCCGCATTTGCATATACTCCTTATGAGATAGATGCAAACAAGCGAGTGAGGCATACAAATGAGGCACTAACATCTGAGAATATTGTTGATTTAACACCTTCTACAGATATTCCAGTAGCACCCTCTGAAGAGGAAGTGAAAAAACCAAGTATGATACGTTTAGATGGGAAAAAAGAGACAAAGAGTGATGAAGCTAATGGTGTTAGTAAGTTTTGGAACTGGGCAACCCAGTTATTTTAAGGAGTGAGAGAATGGAAGCATTTGAAGTAATAGAGTCAAGTAATATTAATGGAGCAAGAATAATTGCCGTTGGTGTTGGTGGCGGTGGTGGTAATATGATTGGACATATGCTTAAAGAAGGTGTGAGTGGCATAGAGATGATGCTTGTAAATACAGATGCACAAGTTCTCAGCGAGAACTCAGCAGCATTTAAAATTCAAATAGGTGCAAAACTCACAAAGGGTCTTGGTGCTGGTATGAAGCCTGAGATTGGTAAAGATTCTGCGCTGGAGAATTATGATGAAATACGTGCTTCTTTAGAGGGTGCTGACATTGTATTTATCTCTGCTGGACTTGGTGGTGGAACGGGAACAGGTGCTGCTCCTGTCGTTGCAAAAATTGCTAAAGAGGTAGGTGCTTTAACTATTTCTGTAGTTACAAAACCTTTTACTTTTGAGGGAAAAAAGAGACTTAAGCTGGCTGAAATTGGCTTAGAAGAGCTAAAAAAAGAGTCTGACTCTATTGTCGTTATTCCAAATGACAAACTTCTCTCTATCATAGATAGAAAGCTTGGTCTTAAAGATAGTTTTAAAATTGTAGATGGTGTTTTAGCACAGGCAGTAAGTGGAACATCTGGTGTTATTTTATCTAATGGTGATAATGACATCAACCTTGACTTCGCCGATCTTCGCACAGTTATGAATCATAAAGGTATGGCACTTATGGGTGTTGGTGAGCATGAGGGTGACAATGCTGCTTATGAAGCGATCAAAGCAGCTATTGAGTCTCCTCTACTTGACAATATGAGTATTAATGGAGCAATGGGTGTTCTTGTACACTTTAGTATGCACCCTGATTTTCCTATTATGGATATTTATGATGCCATGAATGTTGTTAATGAGAGTGCTGATGATGAAGCAGACATTATTTTTGGTACATCTACAGATGTAGAACTTTCAGAGAACTATGTCAAAATTACTATTGTTGCAACAGGTTTTGAGAGAGAAAAAAAAGTAGAACCTATTACAGGGAACAATAGTGAGTTTGTAAGCGAAACACCAGCAGCACCTCGTGCAAAAATACGTCCACGTTTAGTTGTTGGTGGTGACTTAGATAGTGATTACCTTGATATACCTGCATATCTGAGACAACAACAGGACTAAAGTGTCCACTCCCTACGAAAAACTGATGAAGGCCAAAACACTCCTTGGCCTTCGACAAACCTCCTCTCTTAAAGAGATAAAAAATGCCTACAAAAATCTTATGAAAAAATGGCATCCAGACAAACATAGAGATAACCCAGATAAAGCAACAAAAATGAGTATGCAGATAAATGATGCCTATGAAACAGTCATGGAGTACTGTAACAACTTCGAATATCCATTTGATGAAGAGAGTATTAAAAAAAGCACTTATACTCCATCAGAGTGGTGGCATGATAAGTTTGGTGGACGCTAAAGCCAAACCCCATTCACATAAAAATAGTGTAAAGGGTAAGCACTTATTATAAGGGTATAGAGTGTATTGAAAAATAGTGAATATCTATAACTACTTTTTTCTCTCTTCTCTCTCAATGGAAATATACCAACAAGCATACCGTAGAATGTACCTAGAAAAAGAACTGCATAAAGAAAATATCCAACATAGTTATAATCCTCTTGTAGCAGACAAAATGGACAGTGGTGTGTTGGAAGCTCATAGATATATGTTCCAAAAAATGCGATAAGACTCATAAGTGCTATTAAAAGAAACAAAAGATTACTCAGCGAAAAAAGATATCTATTTTGCACTCCTTTTGAGAGCCACATAAAAAGAAAAGAACCATAAAAAAGTAGTAGTAAAAACTCTTTAGGCATCTCTAAAACTTTAGCAATATAACTTCCATCTTTATCTGAAAAAATCGCCCCACAACAATCTACAACACTCTTCACATCGATCCCAAAAAGGGTATAAAGTTCTAAGAATATCTCTACTATTAAAAGTAAATACAGAAATATATAAAACTGAAATTTTAATTTTATATAAGGTTGTTGTTCATCTTCACTATCCTCCTTATCTATCACTATCCAGTAGAAAAAAAGATAAAGATTCAAGAGCTTTAAAAAAAGAAGTGGTGTTGTTAAAGAGTCTGCATTGACTACACCTGCGGCACACATTGCCCCAGGAAGCACAAAAGAGATTTTATCAAGTGTGAAGATATAAAAAAGGAAAAGAAGGATTTTAAGACTCAGCATATACTTGATAATAATAGAACCAAGATAGGCACGTTTCTCTAAAGTATACTGATAGGTAGTCGTTTCATCTCTATTCCAAGATTTTACTATAGCGAGTGCTACTACAAATGCAAGTGTAGCAAAAAGAACAATAAGAGTATCGAGTATAGCCACTGTAATGATCTCAGGAGAAAGAAACATTTAAACTATCTTTCCCTGTTTTATATTCACAACTCTATCGACAAATGCTAGATTAAAAAAAAGTGGGTCATGTGTTGCTATAATAATTGTTCTATTTTTTGACTTTAACTCTTCTATCATGGCTATAAACTCTAAGGAGAGAGTTTCATCAAGGTTAGCTGTAGGCTCATCTGCTAAAATAATTTTAGGACTATTTACATTCGATCTAGCAATAGCAACTCTCTGCTGTTCTCCTCCTGAGAGATTTTTTACTAAGCTCTCTTTTTTATCTGCTATCTTAAAAAGTTCTGTTACCTCTACTACTCTTCTCTCAAGTTCCTCTTTTTTCAACTTCATAGGAAGCAGTGGTAGAAGAATATTCTCTTTTACACTAAGAGAGGGGATAAGGTTATATCGTTGAAAAACAAATCCAATATTTTCTCTTCTATAAAGCGAAATAAAATGATCTGCCAGCTTTGAAATATGCTTTGTATCAACGATAACCTCTCCTCTGCTCGGCTTTGTAAGCCCTGCTATAAGTGAAAGAATAGTACTCTTTCCACTTCCACTCACCCCTTTAAGGACAATAAGTTCACCCTCTTTAAAAGAGAGGTTTACATCATCTAAAGCTTTAATGTTTTTTTCATAATACTTACTTATATGTTTAAGTTCGATCATCGCATTACCTCATCTGCATCTGTAGTTGCAACTCTCCAAGAGGGTATAATAGTTGCAAATATATAAGGAGGAACACTCAAAAGAAAAACAAGTATCATACTTGCAATACTTGGTGTAAAAGATATTGCCACATGGTGAAGAGTATCATTCTGACTTAAAAATATATCAAGAAGTATTGCACCATTAAAAAGATACACATAAAGAAGAGCTAAAAATGTCCCCAGTATATATGCACCTAAAGATAAAAGGAGTGCTTCGTAAAACTTTGCTTCTAAAACATCCCTTACTCTCCAACCAAGTGCCTTTAGCACTCCTATCTCTTTTTTTTCATGACTACTAACACCGCTTAACTTATCATAAATAATAATAAAAAAAGTAAAAAAACTTACAATAAATATACTTAAGAAAAAACCACTTTTTAGGTTATAGCTCCTCTCATATACTACTAGTGTATCTTTTTTAAGTGCTATTTTTGCATTTGGAAAAATTTCCTCTAACTTTTGTGCTATAAATGCAACCTCATCAGGATTTGATACTGTTACTGATATATCACTTATTTCTCTTTCATCCATATCAAAAATATCACGAAATAATTCACTTCTCATAAGTATAAGATTTTCTCTCTTTTGTATATCTTTACTTTTTAAAATACCTTTTATTGGGACTTTACGAAGTGATCCATTCTCTTTTATGAAATTAAAATACTCTTTATAGTAGTACTCTTCTAAAAGATTTTTTGCTTGAGCAGAGAGTATCATAGAGGCTCCCTCAAGCTCTGTATTGGTCTCATCAAGGAGTCTGTTAGAATAACTCTCAAACTCATCTAAGGCTATAATATTTAACTTTTTATCTGCTTTTTCAAAATAGTATGCACCATAGAGTCTCCCCCTTGCACTTTTCACTCCCTCTATATTTAAAACACGCTGAAGTTGATTAAGATTAAATGTTCTATACTGCATTGCTTTTTGATTTGTAATTATAATATCAGCTTGATTTGAAACACGAGTAGTATACTCATTTTTAATTGATGAAGAGAGAAAGAGTGTTGCACTCAAAAGTGCAACAAGAAGTGTTAAAGTTATAAATATAAAGAGATTTTTACTGAAGCTTCTAAGAAGTACTCCATAAGCATATTTAAAAAGATAAGGATTAAACTTATCTGTCAAGATTATGAACCATTGGAGCTGTTAGTTCATCAAAACTTAAAAGTTTTTTTCCTCTATGGTCAAAGAAAAACACTTTAGCACTCTTCTTATCTTTAAATGCAATAAGCTCATTGCCCATTGGACCGAGAACATCACTCCCTAAAACATAATAAGCATCATGAGCATTGAGAGTTTTTAAAGAGTAATAGTCCTGTACAAAAATATCTACAATACCCTCTTTATTATTAAAATAAAACTTCATCATATCTTTAATACCATCAAACTTATATGTTTCACCTTTTGGGTAATTTATTTGAGAGACCCAAGTCGGATAGTAGTGAAGATACATACCACACACTTGGCACTTTTCATCTTTAGTAATAGTGATTTTAGGAAGTTCTTTTACTTGTTTTTTTACTTGTTTATCCCAAAGATATATACTCAAAGCTTCTGAATGTTTTGTATTTAAATTACTACAGATATGCTTCTCTTTTATAGCACTCAAAAGTGCTTCATATGTTTTAAACTTAGATATATCAAGAGAGGGGCATCGGGAAGTATGTATTTTTTTACCCATGGGATAAATCTGTTTTTCTTTTATAGCATTAGAAATTTCAGAGTTTGCAAAAAGCTGCACAGTGAGTGAAAGTGTAAAAAGAAGTTTTATAAATGTCATTTATTTACCTTATATTTTTTATAAGATAAATAGTATCAAAAAAGTGTTAAATTACTGTTAAATTGAGCACAAATTAAATTTTTAAGAGCATCAATCGACGCACAAAAAGAACTAAAAGGGCAACTGCCAAAAGTTTAAAGTCAATTTCACTTGCTATATGTATATTTTCAAAAGTATCACTCTGTGTTGCTTCTATTCCCATACTCTGCATCTCTAAAATTTTTGGAACATAAATACTACTAAACATTAAAGAGGAGAATATAATAGTCACACTCGCTCCAAATGCAACTGCATCACGTTGTCCCATCTTATACTGCATAGTTTCATAAAATGCCACAAACAGGACAAGAGCATATACCCAGTAAGAGAAGCGGCGAAATATTTCCCCCATTATTATACCGGCATTATAGTGATCAAGTAGAACTCCTGCTAAAATTTTATCTGTATGAAAAATTACAGGTGCTACAAAAGCACCCAAAACTATAATAGCACCAAATGTAGCTGCCAACATAATAAAATAACTAAAATCTATATAAATATTTCTTTTCATATCTAACCCTTTAAAGTAAAGCCTCTGTCAAAATTACTATAATCTTTATAAAACTCTAAACTTGTATAATTTTTCTTTTGTAAATAATATCGTATTTTATCTTCTTGGTCATAACCCATCTCACAGCTAAAAAACTTAATATTATGTTTTAAGACTGCATCAAGAAGTTTCTGAATTATTTCATCTCCTACTTTTCCACCGTAAAGAGCATTTTGAGGCTCATACGAGAGGTTTGACTCTAAAGAGATTCCATCTTCTATGTAAGGAGGATTTGAAACCAAATAATCAATTTTTTCATCCACTGGTTCAAGGAGTGAACCTAAACGTAGCTCTATTCGAGAAGTAAGTCCAAACTTTTCTATATTTATCTTTGCTAT
>Ga0256838_1000078_pt1 | contig 69755 bp, 76 predicted proteins | sample 4571419metaG_FD_185978 | JGI IMG/M metagenome (GOLD analysis project Ga0256838, IMG submission 185978) | Hydrothermal vent microbial communities from Guaymas Basin, Mexico - 4571-419 | ecosystem: Environmental > Aquatic > Marine > Hydrothermal vents | place: Mexico: Guaymas Basin | collected... | reverse complement strand
CTTGGACCGAGCGGCTGCGGTAAAACAACGCTTCTCCGCATCATAGCTGGCTTTGAGATACCCGACGAGGGTCGCGTCTACATTGGCGGACGTGATGTTACGGATGTGCCTCCCGATAAACGTGGCACCGTAATGGTTTTCCAGAACTGGGCTCTATGGCCCCACATGACAGTCTACGAGAACATAGCGTTTGGGCTTAGGCTCCGGAAGCTGCCGGAGGATGAGGTGCGGCGCCGCGTCAAGTGGGTACTTGAACTTCTAGGGCTGGAAGGTTTCGAGAAACGCTACCCTGGCCAGCTGAGCGGGGGTCAGCAGCAGAGGGTAGCGTTGGCTCGTGCGCTGGCTGTTCAGCCCCAAGTGCTTCTTCTCGACGAGCCACTAAGCAATTTGGACGCAAAGCTTAGACTTAAGCTGAGGGGCGAACTGAAGAAGCTTCAGAGGCAGCTAGGCATAACAATGGTCTACGTGACTCACGACCAGGAGGAGGCTATGAGCCTTGCAGACAGAATGGCTGTTATGAGGGATGGACAGATCGAGCAGGTAGGCAGCCCGACTGAGCTGTATAGGAGGCCTGGAACCCTGTTTACAGCAGTGTTCCTTGGTAGGACCTCCCTGGTGCTGGGCAAGGTACTGGAGAGCCGGGAGGACACCGTGAAGGTGAAGGTCGGCGAGACCAGCATAGAGGCAGTTAACCATGGACTATCAGTAGGTGACGACGCTGCTGTTGTCATTAAGGCCGATGGGGCCAGGCTGGCACCACCCAAGATCAGGCATACGTCATTAAGAGGCCGAGTGAGTGTCGTCATGTATCTAGGCGGCTACATAGAGCTCAGGGTGACGCCACACGGCACAAGTAGCGAGATCATGCTCGACCTGCCCACGGACATTACGCCACCACAGCCAGGAAGTGAAGTAGAGGTATACGTACCCCTAGACAACGTTCACGCATACCCGGTTGAAGAAAAGATAGTCAGAGAGGCTATGGAACAGGTCTAGCCCCACACGAAGCCTATATTTCCTCCCTGGGGTTGGGCAACTCTCTGCGTGGAACCCCGGTCCCCTGCAACCTACCCCGTGTCGCCGGGGCTGGATGAGCAGGGGGCGGGTCACTCCCGGCATCAACACATCCGTGGAGGTGCTCACGTCGGCACCTCCCCGGAGCCCCTACACCCCTTACCTATGTCCATAGGGCCTCTGGGCGCTCTCGCATGCTACACTTACACATTTAATGTGGTCGTTCCCCATAGCTGTAGCCATAGCTGCAGAGAGCTGCGTCCGGAGGGAGCCGCGTTGTCCGCAGAGTTTGACAAGGAGAAGATCATAGAGGAGGCTAGGGCCAGACTGAGCGCTCTCTACGAGCGCTATATGAGCGAGATAGAGGCGGAGGCTGACAGGATACTCCGCGAGAAGCTAGCCGAGCTGGAGCCTCTGCGGCGCGAGCTCGTTGAGAGCCTGCGGAGCGTGAAGGCCTAGGCGGTTTTCTGTTGTATGCTACGAGGCGCCGCTTCCCCTCTCGGGGTTTTTGTACACCGTCTGCCAGTTGACCCCCGCCACGGCGGTTATGTTCCTAGCGACTGGGCTGCTCTCCATACGGCGTCCCGGTACTCGTCTATGGTGTAGGCTATCTTGTCGTAGTGTAGCCTGAGTTTCCGCTGTATGCTTCTGCGCAGGTACCGTGTATCCGCTAGGACTACGAGCGCACGGTCGCGTTGAGGGTCGCGGAGCGCTCTCCCTATTGCTTGGCGTGCCCGCAGTATTGCCTCCTCCTCGTATAGGTCGAACTCTATGCTGGGATCCCCGGTGCGGGCTGCTATGGCCTTCAGTCTGTCCTTCATGTAGTCGTCTGGCTGCGGGTAGGGCACGCCCGCTACGAACACTGTGCCCAGCACGTTCACGCTATCAATGTAGTATTCTACTCCTTCTACGAGTTTTCCCCCCGCCACGGCGTTGATGAGCGTGTGGGGGCTTCTCCTTAGTACACGCAGTATATCGTCCACGCTCGTCGTGGGCTCCTCCGTTGCCAGGCTGAGGGGCTCGCGACGAGCGAGGCCCTGGAGAGCCGAGACAACACTCTTCATGAAGTCATAGCTGGGGTAGACCACTAGTACAGCCTTCTCCGTGACTCGGTATGTTTCGAGTATGTACCGCGCGTAGAGCAGGTACATTGATGGGGTTCTTGCCGTATACTTTGAGGTAGGCTCGGCCGCCACTACGACTATTCTGTTCTTGCTCGTATAGACGTTACCATGTAGGAGCTCGACGTCGTAGTATGTTATCTCCTTTGTCTCGAGGCAGAGAACCTGCTTCAGCAGCCGAGGGGCTGGCATGGTCCCGCTGGCTAGTACCACGGCCCTGGCGGCGTTAAGGGGCTCTCTCACTACCGGGCATGGCTCTAGGGGGAGAACCGTTATGCCGCCACGGCTGCCGGCCTCGTTGAAGATGTAGAGGCCTCTGCCCTCCTGGCGGAGTTCCCCGGCGAACTCGGCTATCTTGGCGAGGGCTACCCGGATACGGGGCTGCGCCCCATGCTCCATGGCTTCCCTTATCTTGGCTGCCCGGACCTCTGCTGCCGCATCCTCCCATATGCGCGAGTCGCCCAGTAACTCCTTCACCGCCTCGACGGGGGCCCGTCTAAGTCCTCCCTGTGGTCTTGCCGCCTGGAGCCAGCCTCGGATTCTGTCCCCGAGCTCTTTGAGCGCCTTCTGGAGGTCCCTCGGTAGGCTGTATCTCTCTATCTCGCCCTGCGCAGCCTCTATATCGTGGAGGCTTAGCCTTGCCTCGAGAAGGCTCGAGATGTTTAGGAGGCTATGGGCCTCGTCGACTACTATGACGAAGTCGCTGTAGTCAAAGGGCTCGAACGTGGAGAAGAATATGTCTCTCCGGAAGAGGTAGGGATACGTTGCCACTATGAACCTTGAGCCGCCTATGAGAGTCTTGAGCGAGAAGAAGGGGCAGAAGCCCAGCGACGACACGGTCTCTACAGCCGTGTAGGGTGACTCACTCTTCGCCAGTATTGCACGGAGCAGCTGCTCGTCGAGCCTCGCTAGGTTGGCGTAGTAGCTGCAGCGCCCGGTCAGACGCAGCAGCCTACACGTCTCCCAGAAGTCCTCAACGCTAGCCCCCGAGCCCTGCAGCACTGGGCACATGCGGCGTGCGCTGTAGAGGAAGACATAGCGGTCCACGCCGAAGCGGCGTAGCTCGCGGATAACAGGAAGTATCTCGTTACGAGTACGTACAAGGTAAAGTACACGCTCGGCCTCCGCCTCTAGGAGGCCGTGGACCAGCGTCGCCGTCTTGCCGAACCCCGTGGGGGCCGAGAGTGCGAAGACCCCGCCCCGCTGCACAGTCTTGGCGAGCGCTTCTGCAGCCTCACGCTGTCCGGGCCGGTAGCTGCTGTAGGGCCACTTGGCCACCCTGCCTCTCCGCCTCCCTACCGCGCCACCGGGTTCCCCTAGGCCTGTCCCCTTTTCCAGCCCCCTTTACCCCGGAACTCTATGCCATCCACGGTCTTCACCACAACGCCCTTGTAGAGGAACGTGACCTGTCTAAGTGTGAGGTAGTAGTCAAACTCGTTCAATGCACTGATTGCGTCCATAGGCATGTAGACACGGTACCAGCGCAGCGCGGCGCTGGAGGCCGTGTGAAGCACACATATATTAGCCACTGTGCCAACGACAACCACATTCTTGATGCCGTTAACTCTGAGAAGGTCATCTATAGGCGTACCATAGAAGCCGTCGTACCTGGTCTTCTCGACTACTATCTCGCCCTCAACAGGGGTAAGCTCGTTTACTATCCTCCAGCCCCAGGAGCCCTTGACAACGTGCTCTCCCCATATCTCGAACTCAGGGTCACGCTGATAGTGCGTATCCTGCGTGAATATAGTCATAACCTCATGGCGGCGGGCTTTCTCGAGGAGACGGCGTATGGGCTCTATAGTCTTCTCGGCAGAGGGAACGTACAGCCTACCCTGGGGCTTTACGAAGTCATTCTGCATGTCAACTATGATAAGGGCTGTTTCTGCGGCGTCTAGAACCACGTGCTCTGACACGGGTATGTCTGGTACGCGGACAGTGAGCCCCTGCAGGAGCCTCCCGCCTGTCATACCCGGGGCACCTCCCAGCATGCCACACGAAGCAGCTCCCTGCGTAGAGAGAAGGGAAGCCTCCGTCTGAGACCGTGGGTTAGCCTAACTGCTGCTTATCTCCTCGTCGGGGATGCGTTCTTTGCTACTCCTGCGCCGCGGACGCCGCATCCGGGTCCGAGGGAGGCCTCTAGGCCGGCCCGGCTGCGGAGCAGCCCCGGGCACCCCCAGGGAGCACATAATATAGCCGAGCGGCGGCGTAGCCCTGGGCCCAGCGAGGTGGAGCGGCGTGGGCGGCAAGCACGGTAAGTATGCCTATGTAGAGAGGAGGGATGGCTTCTACGTGAAAGTGCGTGTCTTTAAGAATAAGCCCGAGGATAGTGCGGACCGCTACCTAGTTGTGGGGCCGAAGAGGAGAGATGCGCCGCCAACTTACCCGCTACTTCGCGAGGAGGACCTCCCGGAGGAGGTGCGGCCAAAACTCTACGAGGTCTAAGGAAAAGCTCTACCCAGGGGATTCTCTCCTTCCCCTAGCCCATGGACAGGTTTGCAACCCTGTGTTGCTTCTTTTGCACCCACGTTGCCGCTGGTCTTTGGGCCACTGTTATCTGCCCGGGGCGGAGGGTGCTGGATGAGTGCCTACTTCCTAATTGTCGCTATGGCTGTCGCCGCCGGTGTCGTGTTAGCTATTGAGCCGGCTTGGGTCCGTGTTGCCGTTAGCCGCGGCCTCGTCGGCATAGACATGAACAAGCCTGGTGAGCGGCGCGTTGCCGAGGCGGGCGGCGTCTGGGTAGCCATAGGTGCCGTGTTCGGCCTCTTTGTCCTTGAGGCTCTCTACCGCTATCTTAGGGGAATCTACTTCTACCCCGTTGAGTTGTTCGCCCTGGTCTCGCTACTGTTACTGTCGACCTTCCTGGGGTTCATGGACGACATATTGGGCTGGAAGCGTGGCTTGCCGCGCTGGCAGCGCGTGGTATTCATGGCCCCAATAGCGCTGCCCCTGGTTGTGATAAAGGCCGGTAAGTCGTCGATGTCACTGCCGCTCATAGGCGTCATTGATCTGGGCCTGCTTTATCCACTCGTAGCTGTCCCTATAGGCATCCTTGGCGCCGCAAACGCGTTCAACATGATAGCCGGCCTCAACGGCCTCGAGGCAGGCATGGCCCTTATACTTCTGGTTGCCACCACAGCGTACGCGTACATACACAACGTCACCTTCATCCCGCACGCAGCCCTAGTCATGGCGGCTGCGGTTGCCGGGTTCCTGGTCTACAACAAGTACCCGGCAAGGGTCTTCCCCGGAAACGCCTTCACCTACTCTCTCGGAGCCTACTATGCAGCCCTCGCCATACTCGGTAACATGGAGAAGTTCGCGCTAGCACTCTTTGCCCCCTACTTCGTCGAGTTCACGCTCTTTCTCAGAGGCCTACTTGACGGAGTGTACAAGGAGAACTTCGGCCGTCCCCAGTCAGACGGCAGCCTACTCCCACCCTATGAGAAGAGCTACAGCATAACCCATGCCGCAATGAAGGCCGCTGCACGGCTCTTCGGCAAGGCGACCGAGAAGAACACAGTAGCCCTCATCCTAGCGGCTGAAGCCCTATGGGCCACAGCACTGCTCATCATAGCCAGGCAGGGGCTCATATAGCACCCGGGGAGACTCGGGAGACGCCTGGCCGCCGCAGGCCAAGCTCACCTGGGGGACGCCTATCAGCCCTTCCTGAGGCCTGCGGCGGCACGGAGAGAACAAGGGGGCCACATGATTTGACCTACAGCGTGTTGGCGTTTGACCCGATACTCGGCCAGGCGGGGGTCGCCGTCGCCTCCGGCAGCGTCGCGGTAGGCTCCAGGGTCCCCTGGGGCCGCCACGGGCTAGGCGTTGTAGCGACGCAGGCATACACGAACCCGGCGCTAGGCCCCCTAGTGCTCGAGTACCTCGCACGGAGCCCTAGCGCTGAGGAGGCCCTCCGCAGGGCGCTGGAACACGATCCCAGCCCGGCGCACCGCCAGGTAGCGGTAATAGACTACCGCGGCGACATAGCGGTCCACGACGGCGACTGGTGCCCCGAGTGGCACGGCTACCTAGTCTCAAATCAGGCCCCCGCCGTCTGCATAGCCAACCTCGTGGCCGGGCCCGAGGTCTGCGAGGCAGCCATAAGGGCCTTCCACTCCACCCGGGGCAGCCTCGCGGAGAGGCTCCTAGCCGCGCTAAGCGCCGCCCACCACGAGGGCGGCGACCGACGCGGCGACCGGAGCGCAGCGCTGCTCGTCGTAGGCCAGACCGAGTACTCGCCCCACTACGACCGCATCGTGGACCTACGTGTCGACTACAGCCCCAGCCCGGTCGCAGAGCTGCGTAGACTCTACCAACTCTACCTAGAATCCTAGCCAAGCATGGGGCCACACGGAGCCGGGGAGGTGAGAGCCAGTGCCAGCCGAAGGGCCAAGCCTCGACGAGCTGGAAGAGTACACGAAGAGGCTCATACCTCTACGGCCCGGCGAGTGGTACAGGTTTCGCTGCACCAGGTGCGGCCGCTGCTGCAGTGGCGGCCCCAACGTCGCCCTAACTGTCTACGACGTGGTCCGCATGGCACGGTTCCTGCGCATGGACTGGCGCAGCTTCCTAAAAGGCTACGTCAAGGTGATAATAGCCGACCTCTTCCCCCACATGCTGCTGCGCGGCGACGAGCGCGGCAGATGCCTCTTCCTGGCCACGAGGCATGACGGCACAACCCTCTGCGTCATCTACCCCGCCCGGCCGATGCGCTGCCGCCTCTACCCGATGCTCGTGGAGAGCCTACGCCCAGCCAGAGTCTACCTCGACCCCCGGAGCCCCGGCGTAGGCCAAGGCCCCCCAAAGCCGTACCCAGCCCGACTCGTAGAGCACTACATCAAGGAAAGGATGAACCACTACAAGCTACTCGCAAGGCTCCTCATAGAGGAGGGTCTGGAGCCCCTCCAGGCACTCTACCGAGCACTCGAGGAGGCCTGGAGAGAAGCCGAACATGGAGCAGAATGGGCAGACCTTGACCAGATAGAGAAGCTAGGCAGCGTCTAGGGACCGGGGGCAGAGCAGTAGTGGAGCCGCCGGCGGGATTTGAACCCGCGACCACCGGCTTACAAGGCCGGCGCTCTGCCCGCTGAGCTACGGCGGCGCCTGCTGCGGCTCCACCGTAGGAAGGGGGCTTATTCTCCCGGTGCGGGGGTTTATTGTTTGCTGTCTTGTAGGCTGCGACACGTTTCTTCGTCGATTATCTCCGCGGCGCGGCAGGCTATAGCGGTGGCACTGCAGAGGGGGCAGCGCTTCTTCTCGGGGAGGCGCTCTATGCGGGCCTCTATGCCTTCTTCTCTGAGTCTCTCCTGTAGCCATTTCTCGCTGGCCCACTGGTCTGGGCCTAGGAGTATTATGTCCGGCTTTATCTCGCGGATCGGGTCTAGCACGTCTCGTTTGCTGCCTAGTATGGCCTTGTAGACGTAGCGTACGGCTTGGAGGGTCTCGCGGCGCTGCTCCTCTGGGACGATGGGTGGGCGCTTCTTGAAGCGTTTGACCGACTCGTCGCGCGCCACGACGGCGTAGACACGTCCCCGTAGCCATGCCTGGCGGAGTAGCTCGATATGGCCCGGGTGGAGTATGTCAAAGGTGCCTGCGACTAGCACCTTGGGCCTGGCCAGTAGCCTGCTTGTAAGCTCCCAGTCGAACTCAACTATGCCGAGGTGGCGGAGTGCATCTAGGAGGCCCTCGGCGTAGGCTATGCACGCGAGCGCTGTGAAGGGGTCGCCTTTCTCGAGGTAGTGCTTGGCGTCGCTGAGGTATGCTTCGGCGTTTTCCACTACGCGGCGCTGTTGCGGTGTCAGCTTCTCCAGCTGCTTCCTTATCTTCTCTAGGGCGCGCGTGACGTTCTCTATGTATGCCTCGACCTTTGCCTCGGGAGGCGCCTTCTCTAACTGACTGCTGTGCTCCGCCATGGCTGCTGCCCTAATGGTGCTTCCTTGTTGACGCGGCAGGAGTGTTGTTAAACAGATTACGGGCCAACGCCTAGCCGCGTATGTAGTGGCTGCGGAGCGCGTAGTAGAGCTCCGCGCCTGTCTGGGGGTCAGGGCCTAGCTTCCTGTTAACGTAGACTACTGCCTGCTCCCAGCCCATGTGTTCCAGTAGCGCAGCCTTCACTAGTTCGTAGAGGGCCGTATCCGCGTGGTGAAGCGTGACCTTATGGTTCCACCCGATGTACATTGAGAGCCCATGATCGAACAAGGCGGCTATAACCTTGGGGTCGGCGGTGGCCCAGCAAGAAGAGACCACCATCACCGAGCCGTTGGGGAAGGTTCCCTGGAGCTTCTCCTCCCAGAAGCGGGGCAGGACAGCAACGTAGAGCTTGTCGGGGGCTAATATTGGCCTAGCTTTGGCGACATATCTCTCTATGCCTAGCTGTGTGTAGTTGTCGCTCCAAGGGACGCCGGTGAATATCCCGCCAAGGTACACGTTGCCGCTGGCCGTGTGCTCCACAGCCATCCCACCATGGACTCTTAGTATTATGACATCGTAGTCCGTGAGGTGCTCGTAAAGCTCAAGGTTGACTTGACGGCCCTCGGCCACGTCGACGCGGTACCCAGCTTTCTCTAGCATAGTCCTCAACGCATCTATCAGTGTCTGGTTCGGATAGTCCTCACTAAGCCCATCAGCTATGAGAGCCCTCTTGACCCTAGAAGTGGCATCCCCATTGAGAAAAAATGCGGCCACTACTACTGCAGCGGCAAGAGCGATGACTGGGACGAGTAGCAGCTTCGTGAGGCCACCTCGGCCGCCTTGTTTCCTTGTCGCGCCTCTCGTCGCTCGCCGTTTTCCGGCCAAGACCGCGACACCCGCGTCGTGTAGGCACTGCGGCGGACACGGAGGCTATAGATGCCTCCTCTAGGGTCTGAAGCCATGCTGTGTCCCTATAATCTCGTCTCTGTCCTCCCTCCGTGGCTGAGGGCTCTGCTGCGGTTAGACCGGGGGCGGTGATGAGGGCCTTTAGGGTTGAGCAGCTTACGCGATGACTTGAGTACCCTCGGCTGAGCTTATCCTCGGGGCCGCAGGCTAGGAACGCCGCATATAACCGCCTTACAGCATGGCTCTCCACTGCTTCCTGATTAATCCTTAAATTGAGCCACGCTGCGTTTATGGTGTAGCCATGGGACAATATGGGGTGATGATTGTGGAGCTTGGCGAGTTTAGGCTCTCACTTTACCAGCCCGGAGGGCCCATGGGTGTGTTCTACCCCGTGGAGGATGTTATACTGAAGACGAGGAGCCGTTTCCAGGAGATAGAGATAGTTGTACTCAAGGTGTTCGGGAAGACGCTGGTGCTTGATGGGCTTATACAGAGCAGCGAGAGAGACGAGTACATCTACCACGAGTCGCTTGTCCATCCGGCCCTCATACTCCATCCTAGGCCGAGACGCGTGCTTATACTTGGGGGCGGCGAGGGCGCCACCCTACGCGAGGTCCTCAGACACAAGACTGTAGAGAAAGCCGTTATGGTTGATATAGACGATGTGGTCGTTGAGGTCGCAAAGAAGTACCTGCCGGAGTGGCATCAGGGGGCATTCGACGATCCACGCGCCGAGGTAGTAATCATGGACGGCTTCGAGTACGTCAAGAGAGCCTCAGAGAAGGGCGAGAAGTTTGACGTAGTCATAATGGATCTTACCGATCCTTACGGCTCCGAGGTTGCAGCCAAGCTCTATACCAGCGAGGCCTTCAGACTCATAAAGAGCGTTATGTGGCCCGACGCCGTGCTCACTGTTCAGGCAGGCAGCTCAACACTCTTCCCCGAAGCCTTCGACATGGTATTCGCCGCGGTCAAAGAGAACTTCCGGCACGTCTATGAGTATGACACATGGGTGCCCTCGTTCAGCTACATGAATAGTTTTGTCATAGCCAGCGATACAGAAGACTTTGCGGCACTAGCGCCATCCATCGTAGATGAGAGGATAAGGGAGAGGGGGCTTCAGCTCCGCTTCATAAATGGCGAGCGTGTGGCCGCAATGAGGGCGTTTGCGGGACTACGGCTCTAGGCTAGGCCTCAGTAAGGCTTTTTCTCCACATCACTCTCCTAGGCATAAGAGGGCCTAGGTGTCTAGGGCCTGCTGCTTCTTAGGGGCACTGACTTTATCAGCTCATCGACCTTGCTACATATCCCCATGAGGGTCTCGACGAGGCTGCGGGGCACTTCGTAGATGTACGCCCTGCCGCCTTTGCGCAACGGGTAGGGCCGGCGGACGACCAGGTTACGTGCATAGAGGCCGCGAAGTGCGCGACGCACCACCTCGGGGTTGCGGCCCAGGGCCGCCGCTATCTCCTTGGCTATCGCACCATGGCCATGGACTATTAGGTAGGAGAGCACCTGGGCCTCTTCCTCGTTGAGGGATAGGACGCACTTGAGGAGGCACTTCATGCGTGTCACATTAACGTAGTGGCTGTCGCCGCTCTTCTCGTCTATCTCGTGGCGGCTGTTTCTGGGCAGAAGGTCTAGCTCCTGTAGGAGGGGATCGGTCAAGACATGTTACACCCCTCGTCTCGGGGGCTGTGCCTATGCCTTGTTTCAGATAAGGTAGCCTCTAAAAAGTCTTTATCACGCGTTTAGAACGTATCACCGTTGTAGCCGGCTCAGCGGCGGAGGCCGCGAAGACGCTCCACCACATAGCTCCGAGGCAGCAGCGAGAACAACGGCGCCGCCCTCGGCCCGCTCTCTCTCCCAAGGAACACCAGGTAGAGGTAGTGATAGAACCGCCGCCTCCTAGAGCCCTCCCAGCCCCTCGTAAACTCAATCATAGCCTTCTTTATCGCCTCCTCGCTCCACTGCTCAAGCCCCGCCAACACATCGCCGAGCCGAGCGAGGAGTTCGCGGTACTCATCCGGGACCCGCTCCACTATCTCGCCAGGCAGGCTCTCAAGGAGCCGGATACGGAGCTGCTCCGGGGCATAGAGCTGGGCCCAGCGATAGGCACGTGGAAGCAGCCTCTTTACCCTCTGGAGGCTCGCCTCATCAGGATTCTCAGGCAGGTGCCCACTCGCAACCAGCCTTTTTACAGCCTCGCTCTCCCAGAGCTCTCTCGGCACCACCTGGGCGAGGATAGCGAGATGCGTGTAGGGCGGCTGGGCGGGCATCTCCCTAGGCGGCACCTGCTCTGTATAGCTGAGCTCATAGCTGCGGGCTAGGAGGAGGTCCTCACTCTTCTTCCCCGTGCTCTCTCGTCCATAGTAGACCCTCTCTGCACGATAGTACCAGTCATAGTACAGTGGCACCTCGTGAAGACCCACGACGAGCTTACGCATAGGCGGAGTACGGAGAACAAGGAACCGGAAGAGCTCGGGCTCTGCTACCTCGAGCCACTCGCGAGGCGTGAAGCCCACGAAGTCGCTGCTACTCATATCCTGCTCGCGCCCGTCGGGAGTACGCATAGCGACCCACTCGTAGGGCAACCCCTCCGGCGGTCGGAGCCCGTAGACCTTCTCGGCTAGCTCGTTTGCGCTGTCCCTGCTTCCGCCAGGCGTGGCGTGATCCTTGCCATATGGCTCGAACTTGACGCCAAGAGCCCACCAGACGCCTACCCACTCAATACGCCAATTCAGCTTACCATCCCAGAGGGGTGCCCAGTCTTCGTTGCCGCAGCTACGGCACCGGTAGCGTACCTTCTCGGCTGGTAGATCGGCCTCTAGCGCGACTGTCCTATCTATGCGTCCACACCTACTGCAGCGGGGCTCAAAGGGTATCCAACCCTCCGGGTACGGCTTCCGCCCCCTATACTTGTTTATGATTCTGCGTATCTCCTCGCGCTTCTCGATAGAGAGTTTTACAAACTCTTTCAGCTTCCCCCTGTACATGTCGGTTGTAGTGACAACCTCCACACGGCCCCAAGTAAACTCGTTGATAAAGGGTCCGAAGTCTTTCCAATATCTATCAACCCAGCTCGGTAACTCGCCAAGCGGGTCAGGGACACGGATGAGAGGCCACCCAGTGTAGCGCTTAGCCTCCTCGGGGTCAGAGAACTGCTTCCTCTGGCTCGCCTTACCCTTCCAGGCGTCCTGTGTATAGAGTGTGAGCTTCTGCTCTACCGTGAAGCCCTTCTCGGAGAGAAGCCTAGCGACAACATCGCCGATTATTATCTCGCCACGCAGCCGCCCAACATGCTGGAGCCCAGAGACAGAAAGACCGCCATTCACGACCACGTGGCTTACTCCTTGTTCGCGGAACCTTTCGGCCAGAAACTCTACCAACGCGTCAGCCCAGTGCATCAGTCTCCCATGGTACTCGACCACAGCCTCTCGGAGAAACCTTTCCTGACGTATATCGCGGCTACCGCTCACGGCGCGTACCCCGCCCAGTGCCGCCTGAGGCGGCCCCTTCCCTGGCTCCTCAAAATCCTTATACCTAAGACCCTGCGGGGACGAACAGCACTATACACCTAAAGGACGTCATGAAACACCATGATGTATGTCTTGTAGTGCTATGCGACTAGAAGTGAATTAAAAGCAAGACTGGAGGGGGCCATCACGTCCTTGCTCCATGCTTGCAGCTTCAGAGCCTACTGGACCGGAAGCGGTATGTTAAGCTTCTGGACCAGCTCCTTGTAGCGGTTTCTCACAGTTACTTCTGTGACACCCGCAGCCGATGCTATCTCCTTCTGCGTCCTACGGTCGCCCAGTTCCAGAGCCGCAATGTATATTGCTGCCGCCGCTAGCCCAGCGGGATCTTTGCCGGCCGTGAGGCCCATACGTCTAGCTTTCATCAAAATCTCTGCCGCCCTGCGCTCCACTGCCGGGCTCAGCTTGAGCGCCGACACTATGCGGGATACGTACCTTATGGGATCAACTATTGGCATGCGGAGCTGCAGCTCCCTAACTATGAGGCGGTAGCAGCGTGCAACCTCCTTCCTGCCGCCCTTAACCATCTCGGCTATCTGGTCTATGCTGACAGGTATGCTCCTCATACGGCAGGCCGCGTAGACCGAGGCCGCAACCATTGATTCGAGGCTTCTTCCGCGCACGAGGCCCTTCTCCGCCGCTTGCCGATAGATCATCATAGCAGTGTCTATTACGCTCCTGGGCAGGTTGAGTGCCTCGACTAGACGCGTTATCTCGCGGGCAGCCTGCTCTATGTTTTTCTCAACGCTGGTTGTCGCGCGGAGCTTGGCCTGGAGCCTGCGTAGGCGGCTAGCCTCGATACGGAGCCTTGCGTCAAGCTTTCTTCCGCTAGCGTCGCGATAGCTTGAGATAGTTGTGAGTATGCCATAGTCGGGGAGCGTGTGGGTCAGTGGGCTGCCGACGCGGCTGCGGCGCGTCTTCTCTTCGGGCGTGTAGGCGCGCCACTCGGGTCCTGTGTCGATGACCGTGTCTTCGACTACCTCGCCTGTGAGTGTGCAGACGTATTCTCCCCGTTCCTCATCGTAGACTATGTATTCGGGGGGGCAGCGGCTCTTCTCTTCCGCGGCCCCCGGGCCGGGGTATGTGTCCTCCAAAGCCGGGCCACCCACGGGACCGAAACTACCTGGGGAGGGGCGGGCACAGCCTCGGGGCCAGCCCCGAAACCCTTAAAGCCCCAGCACTACAACTCCAACAGAACCCTTTATAAACCTTGTCCCATCATCCTGTGCTAGAGCCAGCAACCCCATAACGACAAAAAGGGTCAACAAGCCTTGAAGAATACAAAAGAACTATCAATAAAACAACTTACGGCCAAAATAGCCAAGCTACTGCGTGCGACGCACTACTACCTAGCGCCACTCTATGCACGCAACAATGCCTGGGCACTAACAGCATGGGAAATGGACAAGCTGGCCGGGGAAGAGCTAGACAAAGACTACAAAACAACGATAGACTATCTACGGAAGAACCTCTATGCGTACATAGCTAGCCTCGGCGCAGAATGGCCCGCAGAGGAAGAGAACAACATCCTACTACCCGGCACATACGTAGAGGCGGCAAAGGCGCTGAAAGCTCTCTGGCTAAGCCTCCACCTTGTCTATCTAGCGCCTACCGAGCAGCCAGCCGTTATACCACCGCCCCAGGAGCTCTACCAGCTCTATAGACGCTACCTAGTGCTGCGGAGAATGACAATAGCCTTGAAGCCAATTCCGTTCAAAGTTGCTGATCAGTTCCTTGAAGCGGCCGCCTACGTAGCGCTGCTCGCGGGCCGCGTAGAGCCGACACACTTCGAGATACTCGGCCTAGCAGAAATAGTCGCAGACATCGTATGGCTCCTATCCAAGACTATAAAGCCGCCATAGGAATAGAGGATACAGAAACAAGACGGCTAAAATAACGGCGCTACTCAACTATTATTATGTTCTCCTCAGGGAACCCCATCTCTATGAGAATCTCCTTTACACGGTGTCTGTGGTCACCCTGGAGTTCTATCCTACCCTTCTTGTAGGTGCCACCTGTGGCCAGTCTCGACTTGAGCTGGGACGCAAGCTTCTTCAAGTCAACCTCTGACTCGTCGAGCCCTTCAATTATGGTTACTTCCCTTCCATAACGTCGTTTCTCGAGCTTTATCTTGATGACTTGCTGTTCGCGTGCAAGCTGCTCACAAAGCTCTGGCGGAAGACCGCCGCAGAGGGAGGATAGCTCCGTCATGGAGTACACATCCCTTTCTCCATTTTCTCCGGCTGTGTCCAGGCTCTACGTCCGAGAGGACACGCCACACGTTTTTCTTATAAGGGTTTCGCGGAGAGAGTACGCCTTATCTGCCCCGTCAGCGGCTAACAGCACGGCTACAGCGGAGGGGGACAACGCATGGAGCTGTATGAGCCACGTGAGGGCAGCGAATTCGGCACCATAGAGGATAAGGCCCTCATACGCTACAAGTGCGGCCGCTGCGGCATGGAGTTCACAGCTCTTGACCTAGAGTACATGCCTAGCATAAAGTGTCCCTACTGCGGCTACCGTGTGGTCTACAAAGTCCGTCCTCCAGGTCGGAAACTCGTTAAAGCAATTTAAAGCACCTTGCTGAACATTATCCACGCATGTTCTTAGTCCTAGACACGAGGGCTGCTATGAACTCAACTATTGTTTTAGCCGCGAGGACGCTTGTAATGCCTGCAGAATCAACGAGAGGGTTAGCTTCCACCACATCCAGGCTAAGCGCCAAACCCCGATTCAGCGCCTCGCCAACAACCACATGTAGTATGTCGAAGACATGCGTTGGCGTCAACCCCTCCGGCTCTGGGTTTCCAACGCCGGGAGCATAGGCCGGGTCATATACATCCATATCTATGCTTATGTGAAGTCTACCGCTGCACTCCTTCAACATCCTTTTTACCTCATCTATGGCGACACCGACGCCGCCACGTATGATGCGCAGCGAGTCTATATGTGGGATGCCCCTTTCATGCGCAAACACTGCTTCTTCCTTGACATAGGCCCTTGTGCCCACCACTACTATCCTCTCAGCTAAGCCGTCTTCGGCTATACGCCGAACTACACATGCATGGCTGTAAGGGTCACCCATGTATTCACTCCTCATATCCAGATGGGCGTCAAGCACAAGCAGACACGATGGAGCCACTCCGGCAAGCCCGCGGACGATGCCGTAAGTTACTGTGTGCTCGCCGCCGATGAAGACTGGTGTGGCGCCCCTATAGTGCCCTAGGAGTTCGCCTACGACACGCGCTATTATGTCAAGCTGTTTGCGCGCATCTGTTACAACCACAACATCACCAAAATCATGTATTTTCACATGCTCTATGTCAATCCCTTTGCGGGGCGAGTAGAACTCTATGTTAGCAGCGGCCTGTCTGATAGCTGCTGGCGCAAAACGCGTCCCCGGCCGGTAGCTCGAAGTCGAGTCGTACGGCAAGCCTGCTACAACTACCTCTGCCTCCGATGGTTCGGCTTGTACGCCGCCAAAGTAAAGACTAGCGGGCGACAGGTAGAGGCCAAGGATCCCCGGCAAGACTCACCGCCTCCTAGAGAGAGGCCCTGGGGCCTCGTGCCACCAGAATAGCACCTATATCTAGTGGCTGCTGAGGCCCCAGCCCGGCCAGCCTCTCCGCTGGAGCCTCACAGCTCTGGCGGCCTCTCTGTCTTACACCATGTGGGGTGTAGAGGGGCTTTGAGCGTAGCTGGCGATGTAGACAAGTACGAGAAGGTAATGGAGCTGGCTAAGAGGAGAGGCTTCTTCTGGCCAAGCTACGAGATCTACGGCGGCGTCGCCGGCTTCTACGATCTCGGCCCGCTCGGTGTGAGGCTTAAAGAGAACATCGTGTCTCTCTGGCGGGAGCACTTTATCAAAAGACAGCAGCATGTCGTTGTCGAGATAGAGACACCCATAATAGGCCCGTCAAGAGTCTATGAGGCCAGCGGCCACATTGAGCACTTTACTGACCCAATCGTTGAATGCCTTAAGTGCGGCCGAAAGTTCAGAGCAGACCACCTTATCGAGGAGAAGCTTGGCATAAAGGCAGAAGGCTTGACCCCCGAGGAAATGACGAAGATTATCCGCGAGCATGACCTGCGCTGCCCGGTTTGCGGTGGCCCGCTGAGCGAGGTACGCAGGTTCAACTTACTCTTCAAGACTACCATTGGCCCCTACACACAGAACGTCGGATACTTACGTCCCGAGACCGCTCAAGGGATGTTCGTGGCATTCAAGAGGGTATACGAGGTATCTAGGCAGAGGCTCCCTCTGGGCATAGCCCAGGTCGGACGTGTTGCACGAAACGAGATTTCGCCGAGACAGGGCATAATGCGGCTGCGCGAGTTTACGATTGCTGAGCTCGAGTTCTTCTTTGACCCCGAGGATCCCTGGCAAGGCGGCGTACTCGACGAGCTGCTTGGTCGACTAGGCGACACAAAGCTACGTATCCTCACAGCCGATGCCAAGATGAGAGGTAAGGACAAGCCCGAGGAGTACGGTGTCCGCGAGGCTATAGAAGAGGGTGTCATAACAACGCCTTGGCTAGGCTACTGGATGGCAATCGCCAGGGACTTTGTTCTAGATCTAGGCGTATCCTATAGTGACATGTATTTTGACGAGAAGTTGCCCGAGGAGAGAGCCCACTACGCGGCTCAGACCTTCGATCAGCTCGTCCGTGTCAGCCGCCTGGGCTGGCTTGAGGTCTCCGGCCACGCGTACCGCACCGACTATGACCTATCAAGGCACATGAAGTACAGTGGCCAGGACCTCAGAGTATTCAAGCCCCTCAAGGAGCCGAAGATCGTTGAGAAGAAGATCGTTCTAGTAGACCCGCGATGGCTTGGCCAGACATTCAGAAAGAAAGCTAAAGATATAATGAATGCTCTGCGTGAGCTCGACGCTGAGAGCGTCGAAAAGCGGTTAGCCGAGAAAGGTTACATAGAAGTCCTTGGAGCAAGGATACCCGCTGACAAAGTCAAGATAGTCACTAAGAAGGAGAAGATAACTGGCAAGAAGTTCATACCACATGTTGCGGAGCCCTCCTTTGGCGTTGAGCGGCTGCTCTTCGTCACACTAGACCATGCGTACACAGAGAGAGATGGTAGGGTTGTGCTTAAGCTGCCGCGTAGGATAGCCCCGGTTAAGGCTGCCGTGTTCCCCCTTGTACGGGACGAGAGGCTCGTGAAGATAGCTAGGGAGGCCTGGTGGCGTCTGCTTGACGCAGGCTTCTACGCTGTGTACGACGACGACGGGAGCATAGGTAGGCGCTATGCCCGCGTAGACGAGATAGGTGTGCCCGTTGCTATCACAGTGGACTACCAGACGCTAGAGGACGGAACAGTGACACTGAGGGATCGTGATACATGGAAGCAGGTGAGGATAAACCTTAGTGACCTCGTAGATGCTGTCCGGCGCTTCATATACGAGAATACTAGCCTAGAGAAGCTGGCACCATGACGTAATTCACAGCGCCTATGTCTAGCGCTGCAGGAACAGATGGATAGCATTTATGGCCCTAAGTGGTGTAGCGTAACCTACCTGGAGAGCAGCCACACATGGAGGGGCAGACTATGGCAGAAGAAAAGGATAAGACTAAGGAGGTGGAGGCCGAGGAGGCCCCTAAGAAGAAGATAGATATCCGGACTGCACTGTCGATGATACCTCCAGCGTCTCAGATCCTGGGTAAGCAGAAGAAGCAGCGCGAGCGTAGGGTGAGGCTCCGCTTCCGCAACGAGCTAAAAGAGGGCATAGCCAAGCTTAACCCGGAGCTCCTCAAGGAGATAGGCGAGGCCGAGTACATAGAGGTTGTTGTCGCACATAGGCATAGGTTCCGTTATCGCGTCGAACTTGACGAGAGTGTGCCTCCTAACGAGGTGTGGGTTAACGGTGAGAAGCTTCCAGAATATGGCGTATCTGACAACAGCATAGCAACTGTGAGGGCTATACGCGAGGAGTAAACTACCCATCCTCTCTGGCCCTCTAACGGCTCTTTAGATGGGCGGTCGTGGCACAACCTACCTTTGTTACGACTTGCTCTCCTTAACATGCAGCGGCGAGCTCCACACATCCTCATGGCTCATCAGCCACAGTGCCTAGGGGTATCGTTGCTGCGGTGTCTTACTTCATGTTAACCGTAGATTAGGTGACATCATGGAGGCTATCCTCGTTGATGCGTTGGCGCGGGGAAGCTACGGGAGGCGCATAGTAACCGTTGACGCTATCGGCGCCGGACCGCGCACTGTTGCGGGCGTGCTTGAAGAGAAGGGGCTTGGCGTCGAGCTCTATCCGGCCGAAGATGTGTTAAAGCAGCCTAGACTTTTCGAGAAAGGCGACGTGCTTCTCATTAGTGCTATGAGTATTGATGAGCCTACTGTCGCCAGGCTTGTCAGGATCTGGAGACGTAGGAGAAAAGGCCCCGTCGTGGTCGGCGGACCCATATCCTCTGACCCAGAGTTTGTTGCACGCGTAGGCGCAGACATAGGTATACATGGTGAGGCTGAGCCTGTTCTCGAGAAGATGGTTGAAGCGGGTCTACTTGAGCGGCCCGATTCTGAGCCCCTAGCCTCCATGTGTGGCGTTGTGTATCGCTCTAGAAACGGGCTTGCCGTGAGGCCTCGCTGTCCCATAATGCCGCGCCGTATATGGGAACGGTATAGGCCTAGTACGCGCGTCATCCGCGGCTATCCGCTTTACTGGGCGGCCCGTGTCTATGTTGAGGTGGTAAGAGGCTGCAGTAATTACCGTATACCACGGGTGGGGCGGCTTCTTCCCCCCTATCTGCGTCCGGAGAAGCCCAGGCCTGGCTGTGCCTACTGCAGCGTTGTCAGTCTATGGGGCTACGCCCGGAGCCGCAGCATAGAGCTAGTCTACGAGGAGGTAAAGGCCCTTATAGATGAGGGCGTCCACCGTGTGGTGCTGAGTGGGCCCGACTTCCTAGACTATGGGCGAGACTGGCTAGTGGAGCCTAGGCCCCTCGTTGACCCTGAAAAGCCTCCGCCAAACGTTGAGGCTATAGACGCTCTCTTGAAGAGGCTTACGAGCATACCGGAGGTGTCAGACGGCGAGGTCTCAGTAATGGTTGAGAATGTCAAACCAAACCTGGTCAACGAGCAGAGCGCTGAGACGCTGGGCCGCTATCTACGCGGTACACCTGTCCACGTTGGGGCAGAGACAGGTGACGATAGGCTCCTGGAGCTCCTAGGCAGACCCGCGAGAGTTAACGATGTCGTGCGTGCAGTACAGCTGCTTAGACGCTACGGGCTCCGCCCTTACATCTATGTGATGTACTGTCTTCCCGGCGAGACCCGGGAAACCATTAAGCGCACAGTACGTCTCATTGAAAAGCTCTACCGTCTCGGCGCGGAGAAGATAACTGCATACCGGTTCACCCCTCTCCCCTTATCCTACCTAGAGAAGCTGACCAATGAGCCTCCGCCGTGTCCACGTGAGCATCCCGTGAAAACTAAAGCCTCCGAGGTGAACATACTCGCTAAGAGGCGGCTAATAGGGCTCAGAGTTAAAGCCATTATTGCTGGTATTCACCCCCGCTATCGCAAGCCTGTCGCCTACATGCTTAGTCATGGCCCAGTACTTCTTGTGGAAGCCGGTCCACGCGTAGAAGTGGGCGACATAGTCCTGGCCAGGATCACGGGCGTAAAGGGCGACCATATGGCCAAGGCCGTTGTGCTAAAAAAGCTAAAACAACGTAGGGCCTCCTTCAGGGAAATGTAAGACTCTAGTAGTACTTATCAACTATTTCTTGTAGCCTGCTACTTATACGCGCCAGCTGTTCCATGTCATCATTTATGCGTTCATATTCCTCCTCAAGAATGCGGGCTCCTCGTTTCGCTAGGATGCGGGCTTTTCTCAGTACCTCCTCCTCGTATATGAATCCAACTATTATCATATACTCGCTTAGAGTCGCGACGTTCTCTCTAACTACTTCATCGACTTCACTGAAGTCTATGCTGCCCTCCAGCGCCCGCTCTAGGCGCTGTCGCAGTACGCGGAGACGCCGAATATACGTCTTTACTGCCGTCTGCAGCTCCTCGTTCTCAATATCCTTGCGTAGACGGTTCAACATGCGATCAAGCGCGCGAACAGTTCTAGCATGCCTATCACTCACGTCCTCAAGAGTTCTTAGCAACCTATACGCATCCACGCTCATCTCGAGCGCACCCACCTAAGCTTGACACACGGTGCCAAGCCATTGTTCACTGAGGGAATCCCTGGGGCGATGTTCCGGGTTCCCGATTACCGACACTGGAAGGGGCCTCCCGCTTCCCACCTATTTCCGGTTCTCTGGGCCAACCCAACATACCCGGCTAGACGTTAGCATCTTATAGTAGCCGCATTAGGTTGCTGCTCTCGGGCTACTCTGGGTGGCCCCCAAGGTTGTTTTATTCCGCAATGTACATTGTGCTGGAGGCATTATAGCCTGGACTGGATGTTGTAAGGTGTTGGGTGATGGCATCTGAGTACTATGATTTTGACGTTGATAGGCGTAGGAGGCGCTCGCTTGCAGAGGAGAGCCTTAGCGAGCAGCTTCTGAGCTTGGCTAGGCTCGTGTCCCGCTCAACATTGCTGCTTCGAGATGTAGTGTCTGCGCTTAACGCTGGCGACGATGCTAGACTGAAAGAGCTCCATACCAGGGCTAACCAAGTCAAGGAGCAAGCCGAGTCTATGAAAGAGGACGCCCTAGCATATCTCGCTAGGCTCGGAGACCTGCTGTCTACTAGTACACTTTATCGCGACGTGTTTCTCCTACTAGCCCGTGTTTCGCAAATGGTTGAGGGTGTCGTCTATAGAGCCTATGTATTGGCTACAAAGGGCTCCCTGGGCTCCGAGACGCTTAGAGAATTGGTTTCAGAGCTTGCCTCGACGCTTCACCGTGAGTTCGAGAAGCTTGAGAACGCTATTCAGATGCTGTCCTCTAACCCTAAGAGGAGCTACGAGGAAGCCCAGATGATAACAGCGCTTGAGGATAGAGCAGATGAGCTATACCGTCAGCTAACTATGACCATGTACAAGGAGCTGCAGAACGACATAGTTGCCTTGATGTTAATGAAGGATATAGTCGATATGGCCGAGGATATTGCAGACATTATACGCGACGCCGGTGAGGACGTAAAATTCCTGGCGTTGCATCAGGCACAGCAGAGCTAGCACCTCTTTTACACCACGTAAGGCTCTTCCACCTCAGCGGCCTCCGTTTCCCGTTCCTCCCGGGCTGTAGTACTATGACTGGACAGATGCCGGCGCGTGGAGTACTGGCAGGCATACGGGTTATCGTGTTTGACGTTGAGGATGCACGGCGCATCTACGCTATGGGATATTATGGGAAGCCTCTAGGTGTGCCAAAGCCCCGAGGCTCTGATTTTGACACACCTCTTGAGCTTGGCCTTGTCGAGGCTGTCTATCTGGCCGAGAAGGGTTATCTAGTTGTCGAGGACGTCGACGGCAAGGAACTAAGCCTCGAAGAGCTCCTTAACTATGCGAGGAACCTAGTTGACCGCTTTGACGTAGTTTACGCAGTATATCGTGACCTTCGTGAACGAGGCCTTGTAGTGCGTTCAGGGCTTAAGTTCGGAGCCGAGTTTGCGGTGTACGAGAAGGGACCTGGACTAGAGCACGCACCCTACCTGGTACACGTAATTCCTGGTGGCAGCCTCGTCGAGCCTCTAGAGATTGTGCGTGCTGGGCGTTTAAGCCATAGTGTGCGCAAGTATTTTGTTGTCGCGCTTGTTGAGTCTCCTAGCGCCGCTGTAAGGTATATCGCGTTTGAGTGGACTAGGCTATAGTTCGGCTTATCAGTGCTTCCATAGTTCTGTTCTTTTCTGGGTCTTCGTTGCTGTTGTCAGCGTTATCTTATTCTAGTGGGGGTCCCTCTCCTCATCTAACCCGTGTGCGGCAGCCCCACACTAGCCATCGATGGGGATAGTGGGATGGCGGTCTACTTCGTGCCACCCAGAGCGTACATACCGATTCTAAAGTGTTCGTGAGGTGCAGAAAGCCATGTCATACCGTGGTGGGTGGCGCGGCTCAGGTAGGAGGGGGGGACCAAGAGGCGGCAGAGGGCCTGGACCGCGGGGCGGCAAACCCAGGCCAATGCCCCTGCCGGATGGGCGCTGTAACCCGTTATGCCCCTACTTCCGCTGCCTTAACAATGCTTTAACAATAGTCAGAAAGCCCTCACATGGACGTATGGTCAGGGTTGCCTACTGCAGATGGATAGGCGACGAATGCATCGGTGGTTCATGCCAGTACGCTAGCTGCGCCGCTAAGGCCCTGCTGCCTGACGGGACCTGCCTCTATGCAAAAGAGAAGGAGTCGAAGGAGACTAGGCTCGATGACTTGGAGAAGGAGCTGGCGAAGGAGGAGGAGGAGATGTCTAAAGTTGAGAGGCTAATGCGGCGTCGCGGGTACGGCCTAGACGACGAGCTCTAGCCATCACGCCTCCACCGTGCATAGAGGTCGTGAGGAACGCCAAGTACATCCAGTATTTTGCCGACGACAAAGTTAACCATATCGTCGACCGTCCTAGGCTTATGGTAGAAGCCGGGCGCCGCGGGAAGTATTACTGCGCCGCTTTCGGCCGCACGGAGCATGTTCCTTATCTCAGCGATGCCCAGCGGCGTCTCGCGTATGACAAGCACCACGCGCCTGCCGAGACGGAGGTGCGCGAGGGCGGCCCTTGTTACTAGGTTGTCGGCTAAGCCGAGGGCTATGGCTGCGAGCGTCCTGGTACTGCAGGGAGCGACAACCAGTCCGGCCACGGCCCTACTGCTGCTAGAGTAGGGTGCATCTATCTCGTCCTCCCAGTAGAGCCTTACACCTAGGCGCATCGCCGCGTCAGCGATACTTGTATCCTCCTCGTATTGGGCTACCTTGTCGGCCGTACGTGTAGCTAGGACGGCCTCAAGTCTTCCCTGGCTTGCTAGCACTTCTGCAAGTCTCAGACCGTACCGTATCCCGCTGGCCCCGGTCAGCGCTACGATGAAGCTTCTTTGCGACAATGTAGCCCAGCCCTCCTAACAATATGCCCCTATAGGCTACTTCCACCTTGTTGCCCGCTATGTCTGCAACGGTTGCTGCAAGTCTCTCCACACTGCACCAGCCGCGCAGCGACCGGCATATGCCCCTATACCGTGCCCCCTTGACGAAGTAGATTATAGACGCCAAGAGGGGGGCCACAATGCATGTCCACGTTTTCACGGCTAACCGTTTCAAGGGATCGCTCGGCACGAATATGTCGCCTATAGCGACTACATTGGCGACACGCAACAATTCTCTGAGGCCAACCACGGTGTCCTTGTAGTCGCGCACAGCGTAGAAGGATGAAGCAAGGTCTGCTGCGCTGTCTCTAACCGGCAGGTACTCGGCGACGGCCTGGACGGGCTCGCAGAGAGGGCCCCCGTTGCTGCAGGATTTCTGCACGAGAATCCCAGAGGGCTCCACGGCGACAATGTAGCCTACCCTTCCTGTAGAGGCGAGAACTCTCACCGAGTCGCCGGGCCCTGCGCCTACATCCACCGCGACTCGTGCCTTACCGAGCTTGGCTAGGGCATAGCCGATAGCTTCGCGCCGGACGCGCTCGGCGTACCCGAAGGAGAAGAGATGGCCGAGCAAGCTATATCTCGGTTCTATTACCTCTATGTCTTGTATGATACTCTCCCATACCATATAGTCTAGCCGTCGCTCTAACCGCGTCTTTGTGTCCTGCCGCGAAGCGAAGCGCCGCAGCCACAACTTCCTCTAGGCCCAGGCCCAGCTCTACAGCAAGCTCCTCAATAAAAGCAAGCACGTCAATAGGCACCAGCACCGGGACACCCTGGATGCCCGTATAGCCTGCGATGCTTGCGATATGTTCCGAAACCGTAGCTAACCTCTTCCAGTCAAACCCGACACCATCAACAACGATGATCCCTTGCGACTCCAGCTCAGCCCTTATAGCCTGCCTTACCGGCTTCTTCGAGACCAGGAACAGCATTTTTGGACGGTAAACACGCATGTAAAGCTGAATTATCTGAGGCTCGCTCAGCCTAAGCCCACGCCTGCTACGGACCTGCTCGTAGGCCTTCTCGGGCGTCTCCACACCCAGAACGTCTGCAAGGCCTGCCCAGAGACCCCGTATCCACCTGTTCCTCCACTCCTCCGCACTCATAGCCCTAGCGAAGGGTCCACGCACTTCACGGACCCTCACGTACCAGTCCTCAAGCTCCTTAACCTCTATTATCACGTCCGGCGTCTTTATAGGAGGATCATCCTTGACAGACACTATGTTCTCTACAAAGCCACTATAAACCATTATATCTGGGCGAAGCGCAACATACAACTTCCACGCCTTCGCTAGGTCATGCGTGTCCCCCCAACCGACAGGCCGTGGGGCTTCTAGATAGAATGACAACAGACCCCGAGAGACGACGTGAAGCACAAAATTGGGAGGAATAATGCCGCTACGTTGCCTACCACTCCGCTCAAGAAGCAGGGCCCCATGCTCTGGATAGAATATCTTAACCGGGTATCTTGCCAACCCGCGAACCAGCGCTAGGAGGACCCAGTTCTCGTAAAGGGTCCGGAGGTTCGTCCTAAGACTTGTACGGAGAGCCGCGAGAGCGGTACGCTCATACTCCTCAATACTATACTTACCTTTAGCTAAATCATGCGTATATATGAATATCTTCTTCATCAAATGCCGTAATGGGTCGTCAACAAAGCTTCTTAACTCCTTAGAGAGGAGAACCGACCTCGCCCCAACAACGTGCATAACCTTCTCAAGCATTGTCTTGAACTCCTTTATCCATGCCTGCGCCGTCCTAAGCTCGTCTCCAAAATACTGGAGAACGAGACAACGCCTAACCTCCTCTAACGCCTGGGGGTCATTATCGTTAAGCTTTGGCAGCATTTGCCTCCAATCGGTGCACTGCAACGGACAGCAAACCCCTGCCAGGCGCTGTAAACAACATACCTATGGGCTTCGTGCCGAGCCCGCAGATTATGAGGCAACATATGACCCCTTTTTATCTCATTATTCCCTGCAATGATTGAAGGTCGTTTTCTCAATATAAGCCTCTAGGTATCAGAGTCCACTATCGCGTGGGGATACGCGATGCAGATAGGATTTCTTTTCCGTGAACTACCCCTGAGCGTCCTAGGCGCACACAATGTGCCATGGGTTCCTACGAGGCGGCAGCTCATAGAGCACGTGATGCGCCTGGCTAAGCCAGGGCCTGGGAAGGTATTCTACGACTTGGGGTGCGGAGACGGTAGGGTTGTGATAGAGGCCGCAAAGAGGGGCTCCATTGGTGTCTGCGTTGAACTACGCCGTGAACTTATAGAGCAGGCTATGGAGAACGCTAGAAAAGAAAAGGTGTACGATAAGATAAGGTTCATTAATGATAGCTTCTTTAATATCGACTTAGGTGATGCCGACATAGTCTACATGTATCTCTTGACGCGTGTCAATGCCCAGCTCCGTCCAAAGCTTGAGAGAGAGCTTCGCCTAGGCACACGTGTTGTCACGCTAGACTTCGAAGTTCCAGGCTGGAGGCCGGTTCAAGTAGAGAGACACGTGGTCGCCGGCATGACGCGCGTACTGTACCTCTATGTGAAGGGCGTTAGCGATGCTTAGCTGTCTTACTCTCGTCTACGCAGCCGCCTTAGCAGATACGCGGCGATAGGCGGTAGTAGAATAGTCGCATCACCATATACCACTATGTGGCCCGCCTCTGGCCGGACCTTCCCCCAGCTTATGGCCTCCCGTGGATGCGCTCCACTCAAGCTGCCGTCATACTCTACAGCGGTCGTCATGTATACGACGCAGTCAAACCCTTCTCTGAACTGGGCCCACCAGATGCTGTGATGCTTGCTTATCCCGCCACCAATAAGCAGGCCTACAGCCTTCTTGGCTGAGAAAAACCTATTTGCCATTACCTCCTCGTCTTTAAACGGGTTTATTTTCAAGTCCCTATGCGTCTGCATGTACGTGAATAACGCCGTCCCGAACGCACCATCCAAATACCCTGGCACTATCACAGGCGTTGACGTCTCCACGGCCGCCCGTAGGATGCCGTCTCTAAGCTCACGGCCTATCTCCCAGAGTATCTCGTATATGCCCCACTCTCTGTTACGGTCAAGCCCGTCAAGCACACGGTAGGTCGTCTTCTCTACGGGGGGCCCATAGTTTTCGAATGGAATGAAGATGTTGCCTAGACGATGTATCTCAAGTCGACGTAGCTCTCTGTCATCAGCCTCGAAGTAACCCTTATAGTAGCGGTGACCCGTGCCCCGCGCGATATCGTGATCTACCGTGCCACATGTAGTGACTACGAGGTTGAAGACCCTCTCACGTATCAGCTGGGCCAAGATGCCACGAAGCCCCGTAGCGACAAGGTTGGCGGTGAAAGATATGACGCGGAGATCTGCGTCGGAGAGACACCTTGCAAGCAACCTTGCGGCTCTTGAAAGATGGCCTGCCATGAATCCATATATTGAGTCGTAGATTTCTACTAGCTTCGCTACGTTTTCGTCATCTATAGTGACGTCTTCTACGGGTTCGAGAGACTCTAGCAGTCTTCTCCTTTCTGCCGTCTCGTCCACTGCGAACCACCGCCGCACCGTGCAGGGCCGCCCAGAGTGCCGGGACTAGAACAAAGCTGTAATCGCTGCTGCCTAGTACAGAGCCAGGGCTTGCTCCAGAGCCCTTATCCCGGCAAGTTTGATCCCGTTACTGTCGTGGGGTTTGACTACTGATGGGTACCGGGAGGCGACGCTGGCTTGCAAGTGAGAGAATAGCGTTCAAAATTCTAGAGGAAAGAGGGTTCAACATCGTTGAGACACATAAGAAGCTCCTAATTGACGGCATCGAAGTCGGCGAGGTCGATGCTATAGCTATTGGACCGGATGGTGAACGCTACGTTGTAGAGGTGAAGGCCGGACGTCTCGATGTACATGGCGTGAGGCAGGTCTATACTGCTGCAGAGCTACTAGAAGCAAAGCCGCTAGTCGTTGCTAAAGGCTTTGCTGACGACGCCGCTAAGAAGCTCGCTGAAAAACTTGGCATTAATGTAATAGAGCTTGAGGATGTCTTCCTAGTTGATGCCGAGGAGCTCGAGAACATAGTCTACGGAACTGTTGTTGAAGCAACAGCAGAAATACTACGTCTCATACTCTCACCGCCGCCTGTGCCACCACACCACATAGAGAGACTAAAGGCCATAGCCAGCTCTGACAGTGCAGCTGAAGCCGCCAAGAGGCTTGGAGTAAGAATCAGCGAGCTACGCGAGACGCTAGTCTTCCTTAAGCAGCTCACACCCCTTGCACGGAGAGGTGGCTGGAGAGGCATATCCCTAGCCGCGAGGCTCCTACTCCTAGGCCTTCGTCTGCGCGCAACACTAGAGACCCTTAGCACAGCCGCGGACCGCATTACAGAGCAGAGCGCCTGACATCCTTGGGGCTGACGAGGCTCCCATCGCGCGGGGTGGCCACACCGTGACTAATGAGACACGGAGGGTCAAGGACGAGATACGGCGCCGCATATGGAGCCTACTGGAAGAGAAGGGGGTGGCAGCCTTCCCTAGGCCCGTACATGGCAGGATACCAAATTTCGTCGGAGCACGTGAAGCGGCTTTACGTATAACACGCCTACCCGAATGGAGGGACGCGTATGTAGTCAAGGCGAATCCTGACGCACCACAGCGTTGGCTACGCGAGGCTGCACTCAGGGAGGGCAAGCTACTTCTCATGGCGACGCCTAGGCTGCGGGAAGGCTTCCTGCTCCTTGATCCTTCAAAGATACCCGAAGGCTTAGTGGCTAAGGCCGCCACCATAAGGGGTGCGTTCAGTCTCGGAGAAAAGATAGGGCTTCTACAGCTACAACGTCGCATCGAAAAAGTTGACATTATTGTAACGGGCTCTGTTGCTGTAGATAGGCGGGGCCGCCGCCTAGGGAAGGGAGAGGGCTACGCTGAGCTCGAGTACGCTATCCTATGGGAACTAGGCAAAGTCGATGAAAACACACCCATAGTCACAACTATCCACGACCTCCAGCTTGTCCCGGAGCTGCCCCGCGATCCCTACGACCTCACTCTCGACTATGCAGCGACGCCGAGGCGCCTGCTACACTTCAAGGACAGGGAGCCCAGGCCGCCCGGCATAATATGGGAGCTACTACGTTGTGAAAAACTGAAGGAAATCCCGCCGCTTCAGGAACTAGCCAAGCTCAAGAAAATAGCGAAACCTTGTAGAAATGATAGAGCTATAGGACCTCGCTAAGGCTTATGCCGTACTTCTGAGCAAGGGCATGGTAGTCTATGAAGCAGAGTGGGTCGTCGCCCCAGGGGTCGCCGGTTGCTTCCAGCGCTCTTCCACGACTGCCGCCGCCGCAGATTCTACGGAATGGACATGCCGAGCAGCGGGGGCCGCGTAGGTGCTTCTCTATCTCGAGGAAAGGCTTGAAGGCCTCGTTCTTCTTACTGAGTATCTCCTTCAACGGCTTCTCCCTAACGTTACCTAGGCTTACCCAGTCTATGAACTGACACGGCTTAACAGTCCCGTCGGGGTATATGCTTATGCTCTTTCTGCCGCAGTTGCCTTGCGCATCGAGAAGCTTTATGTAGCTTAGGAATTCTTCGCGGCTCTTTGCCAGCTTGTCGGCAATGTAGAAGCCGAGGAACTGGCCCCTCACTATGAGTATCTCCATGCTGTCCGCGTATTTCCTGGCTTCCTCGATAAGCATGTCTGCTAGCCAGCGCAGCTGCTCATGCGTAGGCAACCATTCCTTTATTGAGACCCCTCTGCCGACGGTATCTAGTATGTATAGGCTTACACGCCGTATGCCGTGCTCATACGCCCATTTCAGTATATCTGGAACTTCTTTGACATTATAGCGTGTTATAGTCGTCCTTATGCCTACATCTAGACCCGCGTCTATGCTATTCTTTATTCCACGCATAGTGGCCTCGAACGCGCCACGTACACCACGGAACTTGTCATGCCACTCAGGCCTTATACTATCAATTGATATGCCAACATACATGAACCCATATGATGCAAGCTTTTCAGCAACATCTCTCGTTATTAAGGTACCATTTGTGCTTAATGATAGTTTTGGTCGCTGCTTTCCAGCCATTGGTTCAACTATCTTCCAGAAGTCCTCCCTAACTAAGGGCTCGCCGCCGCTGAAGATGACAAGCGGGATGCCTATCCTAACCATCTCCTCAGATACCCTTACTGCCTCCTCTGTAGTGAGCTCGTACGGGCTACGCTCCCGCAACGCGTTAATGTAGCAATGGAGACACCTCAGGTTACACTGGTACGTTATGTTCCAGAACACAATTGGCCTATAGAGGTCAGAGAAGCTAGGTGGCCTGCGGGCATTGTAGTGGCCTTTTATCCGTGACGAGACAGTGCCCTTACCAGCCACCATTACAGTAACGGGTATCAAACTGGCTCACCACCAAACCGGGGCCATACCCTTGCCCCTATACCACCTTAGACTATGACCGATTTTGTTAACCAAATATGTCGCCTGAAAAACAAGGGAGAAGACTTGTTCTTATCCCACGCCGCCTGCACGAAGCTAGATTTCCATAGAGTTTTACTAGCTGGTTACCTTATTACTCCAGGCAGCATATCCCTGATGCTCGGTATAATTAACACGTCATCTACAACCTCGCTTTTGATAATTCTCTCCTTTACCGGCTCGGCTTGCCTCTCGTTAACAGAATGGAACATGAAGTAACATAGGTGCCTCCAGGCGCCTGGCGGCGTCACGCTCCGCTCTACTACGTGTGTGGCCTCCTCGACGTTATCAACAACCCACCTACAGAGCTCTGGCAGCTCTACACCGCTACGTGGAGCTATTGTGAACATAGCGTTATATGTGAAGCCCAGCTTATGACCGTCGAGAGCTGCTCCTGGGTCACCGATTATGCCCTTTTTTAGCATCTCCCGCATGTAAGTGTGCAGCGTTGCTTCGTCAAAGCCGAGCTTCGCTGCCAAGGCCTTGTAGGGCCTAGGCTCAATTGGCAGAACGCGTAGTGCACGTGCCACCCGGGTTGGTATACCGAGGCTCTCTGGTGTCGGCGGGTTCGGCTCAACCCTGCCCAGGGGGCCAGCCCGGCTTATGCCGCGGTACAGATCGTACTTTACGCTTAGGCGGTGTGTCCTTACGCCCCAGAGGACTAGCCACCTGCCACTACCGTAGCGCTCAGCTGCGTTACGTGCCGCCTCAACGATCTTGTCCGGGTCTGGATGCTTGCCCACCACCCATAGGTTGTACACCGGATGAAGACGTATGTAGCTATGCGTGACCTCAAGCACTCCCATTAGGTATTTTGTCGCTTCCTCTGGCTGAGTTGCTTGGAGGGCTATTAGTGCTGCTCTGCGACGCGCAGCCCTATAGTTGAAGTAGAAGCCGACACGCTTGAGTAAGCCTTCCCGGTTAAGGCGCCTAAGCTGAGCTATGAGCTCCTCTAGGGGGACTCCTATTCTGTCAGCAACCTCCTGGTATGGTGTCTCGGTTAGCGGGAACCTGTACTGCAGCTCCATTAAAGCGTCTACAACCCATCTAGGTTCTAGCCTCACCGCTGGCTCCGTCAAATCCTCCACCTAGCTTGCCCATTCCTGTTTCCTATTTCCTATCCCCCAGAAGCGGCTAAGCTTTAACATGCGTTATCCCGGTTGCTACGGGAGACCGGCAGCACGTAGCGCAAGCCTCGTATCTCACGGACCGCCCTCTCAACATCAAGCCTATACTTCTCTAACAAGCGGCTGAAGCCTCCAGGCACATAGAGACACGCCGGGTCCTCTCCCAGCGGGTCGCCCCCGAGTATGTACGCCCTCGCTCTGCTGCCGCCACAGATATCCCTAAACTCGCACACACCACACCTTCCATTGAACTCCGCCGCACGAATCTTCTTCAACAATACGTTATTCCTGTAAATACTGACAATACTCTGCGTCCTTACACTGCCGACAGGATAGGGCATAAAGCCGCTAGGATACACAATCCCGTCATGCGATATGAATATGATTCCTTTTCCGTCACGAGTACCCGTGGTAGAAGCCAGCGGCTTGCCCATCGGCTCTCCGAGGAGCTCCCTCAGCCTCCCCACTAGCTTACGATATAGAGCACCGGTCTCCAGCACGGTGTCCGGCTCGATACCATTTAGCTCAAGCAGACGCCTAACCACCGCAACACGACGAAACATCGGGCCCTCAGTGGTCCTCACAACTATGCCATACTTCGAGGCCTCATAGAGGAAATGGCTTACATCCTCCCACTCCTCTGGCGTGAGGTCCAGCTCGCGCTGTGCCCTACCCACCGGTATTAGGTAGAAAACCTCCCACGTCGTGACACCGAGGTCCTTAAGCATTTTAACCATGTCAGGAAGCTCGAGTACATTGTCACGCATAACCGCAGTGTTAACCTGGACACGCAAACCGACATCGATCATCTTCCTAACAACCTCTAGCGATCTCTTAAACACGCCTGGTATGCCTCGAATGCCGTCATGTGTCTCCGGCCTAGCACCATCAATGCTTATACTGACGCCATCAACACCATAGTCTAGCATCTTCCTTATCGCGTCATCGTTAAGGAGCGGTGACACTGCAGGCGCGAGAGCTACCCTAAACCCGAGCTCCTTGGCACGCGCAACAAGCTGCCAGATGTCCTTCCTCATCAACGGATCGCCGCCGGTAAAGACTAGTATGGGCAGAGGCTTACCAAACCCAGCCAGGTCATCGAGTAGCTTCATAGCCTCCTCATGACTTAACTCGCCAGGCAAAGGCTCGAGAATTGCTGAAGCACGGCAATGCTTACAGGCCAACATGCAGGCCTTAGTTGTCTCCCAGAAGACCAGCAGCGGCTTCTCGTCGAAAGGCCAGGCCCGGTGAAGCTCGCCGCCACCATGTTTCAAGCCGTTTAATCCCCGCTATCAATAGGGCCCGACTTCTCGCCAAGCTAATAATACTGACTCCGCAGGCTAGCGCGACTGTTTACAACACCCCAGCTGGACGAAGCCCAGAAGGGGGCCATGAGGTGGCTAGACGACGCGGAACCCGCCCTCGCGTCTTAGGGCGGGGCTGTAGAGGCGTAGGGGGCCGAGCCCCCGCCAGCAACGTCCTTCGAAGAAACAACGGGAGCCAGGAAGAAGGACTAGGGAGTCAGTCTCTCCGGGTCACGCGGTAGGAGCCTTGCTTCTCTTATGTTGCTCAGACCCAGCGTCTGCATGACTACGCGCTCAAGACCGATGCCGGCCCCGCCGTGTGGAGGTGCGCCATACCTAAACATTGCCAGGTACCACTCAAAGTTCTTTGGGTTGAGGCCTTTCTCCTCTATCTGCCTGCGAAGGACCTCGTAACGGTGCTCGCGCTGCCCACCGGTGGCTATCTCGAGCCCACGGAACAACAGGTCAAAGCTTAGGGTCCACTCCGGCTCGTCGGGCTTCTTCATAGTATAGAATGGTCTGGCATTCCAGGGATACTCGGTCACAAAGACTATTGGCGACCCATACTCTCGTTCAACTATCTCGCCCAGCTTTCTCTCAGCCTCACTGCTAAGGTCCTCGCCCCACTCCACCTTTACGCCAGCCGCCTCAAGTAGCTTATACGCTTCACGTATGGTTATCCTTGGTATCTTCTTGGGCAACTCAAGCACAGCGCCCGGGAAGTATTCCTCGATTCTGCTACGGTAGCGCCCCACAGCAGCCTCAACCATTGCCCTTACAACACCCTCAACAGCATCCATTACATCCTCGTAGCTATCTATGAAGCCCATCTCTAGATCCACGCTGGTATACTCGGTGAGATGCCGCGTAGTGTGGTGAGGCTCGGCACGGAATGCTGGACCTATCTCGTAAACCCTCTCAAACCCAGCAATGACGCCCATCTGCTTGTATAGCTGAGGACTCTGCGCTAGGAACGCAGGCTTGTCAAAGTAGACTATGCTGAACACTTCGGCGCCGCCTTCAGTGGCCGCACCAACAATCTTTGAAGTAAATATCTCGACAAAGCCATTGCTCGCAAACCACTCCCTCGCAGCGCGCGCCATCTCGGCCTCCACGAGGAATATTGTTTGGTTGCGCGGGTTACGCAGGTCTAGGAAGCGCCAGTCAAGCCGCTTAGCCAGCACCGTCTTGGCGTGATCATGGATGTCTATCGGCAGAGGCTCAGCTTTACTATACACAACGATTTCTCTAGCCTGTAGCTCGCGTCCACCAAGAGCAGCCTTACTCTCGACAAGAACACCCCGTACAGCTACGACACTCTCCGGCGTCAAGCTCTTCGCAGTTCTCCACGCATCCTCAGAGATGTTCTTCTTTGCCACAACCTGCATCTTCCCGCTACGGTCCCTTAAAACAACGAAGACAAGCTTCCCGTGCACTCTAACCGTGTCAACCCAGCCAGCTACAACATACTCCTTGCCTATCTCACCCTTCTCCATAAGCTCAGCTATGTACACCCTTTCCTTCAACGTTATCAAGGAGGCCACCCCCAGCTAGCCGGCCACCTTGAGTAGCTCACAAAGCCCCCAGCACCGTGGACTAAAAGAGGAGAGTCCCTCCCTCAGGCGATGAAGCACCAGAACTGGCCATGCAAAATGCCTAGCCGGGAGGTCTTATCCTCCGCCGACCGGAGATGGGCCCCAGCCCGTGCCCCTCTCTCCGTCAGCGCGTAAGAGTAGAAGGTCAACTCTAGACGTTATCGGCTTCACTATCCTTCTCAGCTATCAGGAGCCTTAGTTCGTCAATATTCTTTATGACTTCGACGTCGTAGTCTTCCGCTATGTACCTGCGCTGCGTAAACGCGACAATCTCAGCTTGAAGCTGATTCGCGACACGCTTAGCTTCCTCTATTCTTCTCTCTAGTACGCTGTCGCGCTTGCGTTCAACTACAACTATTATCCTGCTCTTCCCCTTCTTAGCACCGCTCTTGTCTGCAACGATGTCGGGCGGTATGCGACGTGTAGCCGCAACACTGTACCCGTGGGATGCTAGTATTCTAGCAAGCTGAGCCTTGCTACTAGTCTGAGAGAGCGACGCATATATCCTGGCCTCTCTGTGGGCATGCTCTTGCTCGATGATGTTGAACGGTTTGAAGATGTCCTCCCCGAAGAGCTCCATGAGCTTGAGGGCTACTGGCAGGGACACAAGGCTCTCCTCCTGCTCATACAAGTACACGCTTCTCCTACTAACGCTTAGGTATGCCGCAACATCGCCGAGGCTGTAGCCTTTCTCCAGCCGCTTCTCCTTCAGCTTGGCTCCATCAACGCGCATGTAGTAGTTGTTCTGCCTCCGAACAACGTAGACGCCACCACGTAGGGCGGACTCTAGGCCCTCGACGCTCACAGCATATGTACCACCCTTCTCGAGAGCCACCATGTAGTCTATTTCTTCGCCATTATCACTGCCGGCAACGATTATCCCTGCGGCCTCGAGAACATTACTACATGCGTTCAACTCCCTAACGTCGGTTGCCGATAGATCCCTCGTATCCTCAACAACCTTGACAAGCATCTCTTTACCGTCCTTCACAGCGACTACATCAATGCTACGCCTAGAAGGTTCATCTGGGTAACGTATGTGTTCCACACGGTAACCGTACATCCGGAGCAGCATGTCAACACTGTCAAGGAGCTCAGCAAGCCTCATTAACATCACCTCTCTTACCCCGCAGTCAGTGACAAGGCAGCTACACCTGACTATACCATGCAATGTCTAGCTACTTTCTTCTCCAGTAGCGTCTATATGGAGAATCACCAAGATAAGGCTTTTATATCTTCGCAGTAGTCGGGGAAAACGCCACGCGTCTACTTCCCACAACTCTCCCCCTATATCACCCTCAAATATGTAGTTTAAGGCCCGAGCCACCCACCTGCCAGGCGCCTCGAGCCTATAGACCTGCTTGAAGCCCGCCCTCCGGTAACTAAAGAGCCAGGGCAACCGAATGAAACCACGAATATACCATGGGAGATCAGAAGCAAGCGCCTCTAGATCCCTTCGATCAAACACATGATAGTCACCAGACACGAGCCGGACAGAGGGCACCTCCTCTTCCAGGAGCTCACGTAGCGTACGATACTCTGCAGGTACCATCATCTCAAAACGTTTCTTCTCCTCGTAGAGCTTTTTAGCTAGGAGCCGGCGCAGCCTGTCAGACCCTAGACCTGCAGCACCACTCAAGGGAGCCGCACCTTTCCATCGACAAGCGCCGAGAAACCCCTCAGCAAGCACCTGGAACAAGCCCTTAACAGTTCTAACAATGCCGCTTGCATTGGGACAGCACTTTTTGAGAGGAAGAGGTATCCTTGCTGTGGGCTACACCCCTATGCCAAATATGCCAAAAATTAGTTTTTAGTTAAAAATACCCTAGTTAGGCTACCGCATGCGTTAATTATGCTGACTCTTCGCGTGATTCCTTCTTTTCTCTACGGTAGCGGGCATACACCATTGCATGGTCTTTATCGAACGGCTCCAGATGCACCATGTCTATTATTTCGAAGCCACGCTGTTTTAGCACGTTTATCTGCTGTTTGAATATTTCGCTAGGCTCCTTAGTCACGTCTATGCTTCTAGCCTTTATCGCGAGAAGCAGGTAGCCACCATCCTTTAAGAAGAAGTCGGCATTGTCGGCTACTATCTCGGCCTGCTCCGGCTGGGCGACATCAGCATATATGCCGTCAACGAGCTCAACAACATGACGGTACTCATAGGGCTTCTTGGCGTCGTTAAGCAGGGGGAACATGTTTGGTCTCGTCTCGCACACTGCTATGAGCTCGCGCATGACTCTTGGCGCAACGTCGAGCGCATAGACTCTACCGCTAGGGCCCACGAGGTCAGACACGTGGCTGGGAGTTGTACCTGTCGCAGCGCCCAGGTAGAGGATCTTGTCGCCCTCCTTTATCGGAAGCTCTTCTATGCCTTTGAAAAGCGCGGCTGCAAGCTTGCTCCTATAGGGGTTCCATTCGCGTAGCTCCTTGTCGCCCCACTTGAAGAGTCTCTCGCCGTAAACACGCTTGCCTGGAGCCAGGTTGACCGTAGCTAGCTTTATGGAGCCGTCCTCAAGCTCAACTATGTATACATTCTTGTACCGGTCGTGCTCCTTTACGCTCACAACCTCGGGCATTACGCGCCACCCCGCATGCAAGCCATCGTATTAAGCCACGAGACACGGTTGTGAGGGAGACAGTGGAATAGAGGCTAGCGTCGCCCCTTCTTTCCGCCCTTACCCTTCCTGGGCTTGCCTCCCTTGCCGCGCCTTGCTGGGCGCCTGGCCCGAGCCTTTGCCTTTGCAGGCTTTGCCGGTTTTATCTCCTCCTTCTTGCGCTTCGGCGGCTTCTTGTATATCCTCTTTATCTCCTCTATCCTCTTCCGAAGTGCCTCCTTAAGCTTATCACCAATATACCTGCCCGTGAAGTAATCAACCTTTGCAGCAATAGCGAGCTTGGCTGCTAGAGCCCTGGCTATCTTACCGCGCTGCCAGCGAGGGCTACGGTGTATGTCGGGATACTGGAATATGACGCCATGCTTCGGGGGCTTGCCGCCAGTACGGAGTGCACGGAAGAGAGCCTTCTCGGCACCAAGCACCTGTATAGTGCTGGCAGGCAGGAAGGCGAGCTCCTCCAGGCTCCCAGCTAGGCTTATGAGCCTAGCGCCAAGCAGGGGACCCACCAGCGCAGTGACGTTGGGAGCAACCTCCTTCATTACCTGTGCTATATAGTCCGCTAGGTCACGGCGCAGCTTGTAGAGGTCCAGCGTTATCCGCGCTAGTCTCTGCATGGGCTCTATGTCGAACTCGGGATAGTCTGCACCCATGCTCTTAGCGGCCGCCTCGGCTATCTTCTTAGCCTTCTCTTCACTGAAGCCTAGCTTTACAAGGTTCTCAACCGTTATGTTGTCTCTGTGACCGAGCTCGGCGACTATCTTGACGTAGTCCTCGTGCTCGCGGACAAGGTCATCTAGCTCAGGGAAGTGTAAGCTATACCATTCGCGAAGACGCGCAGCGAACAAGTTTGTAGTCTTGTCTATGTCGTCTATTGCCCTTATTGCTTGCGCCGCCAGCAGATCCCGCTTCTGGGCGGCACGGCGTAGCTTCCTGCGAGTAAGCTCTATTGTGAAGTCGTGTAGAAGCGTTGCGAAATCCTCACTACTCTTTACGAATCCCGTGTCAATAGCTATTTGCTCCGCATGCTCTCTAAAGTAGCGTGCAATATCGTTGGCTGGTTCAACGCTAACCTCGAAGCCGTTAGCAGAGGCTACCTTGGCCATCTCCGTGGTTTCAACAACCACATGCTTAACGCCGCGCTGCTTCAGCTTGTCAAGGAGTCTCAGATATGCCGCACTGGCCTCACCTCTCTCTATCTTGAGAGCCTCCTCAACCATATCGTCAAGGTTCTTCGGACCATGCTCGAACTCCAATAGATCCTTCTTTTCATTAAGTGCGTAGCTCCCAGTGAAGTGGTCAACGATGTACACTTTCATGGCGCTGATTACCTCCCTTTTATGCTACCCCTCTTAGCGGCACCGGCCTAGTAGAGACTATATAAGTATTCCATATGCCCATGTATCCTAGCAAAGGAGCCGCCATGTATAGAGCCGCCTCCCTAGTCATCAATGCGTGCAGATCCTAGCTCAGTAACTGTGTCGTAATTACTGCGGCTATACACTGTAGACTAGGAGGACGTTACTATCAACACCCTGCACAGTTTTGATTAAAGCCTAGCCCGCGACATCACCTAGTGTCGGGGTGCGAAAGGGCATGAGCGAAGAATCCGCGAACAAGAGGCTCGCCATATTCGAGGGAGAAGCACGCGTCGGAGAGGTTATGCAGGGCCTGCAAGCCATACAACTAAGGCCGGAGGATTTCGCAAGTCCCGTTGCCTTGCAGATGGCGCTAAGCAGGATATACGAGGCCGTGCTTAAAGCCTTCGAGAGTGGACCCAAGAAACGCTATGTGGCTGAAATAAGGTTTACTGATAGCCTAGGCAACCCAGTAACATTTGCAGTCGACTTAGGCGAGACTCCACCTCCATTCTCGAAAGATAAAGTTAAGGCAAGGATAGTGGTTGAAATATACGAGGAGGAGTAGCGGCCACACGGCAGTCGGGCAATTATTTCCCGAACAGAACATGTGTCCATACAAGTCTTTGGGCACTTGTCTATTTGCCTGCGGCCTCCAACACTGCCCCAGATCTATGACGTATATGACGTAAAGGTTGTCTACTCTGTTACACACGCTGTATTGTCCGGGGACGGCCTTAACCTGTAGCCAAGCGCCGACACAACCTCCCCTAATCGACGGAGGGACTCACAAGGCATGTCAGCCTCTCCTATTTCAATAATTACCACCTTGTTTTGCTCATCCACATCTACCTCGAGGCCCCTTCTCCGAAGCCTGCCAGCGATATAGTGCACCGCAATTTTGTCCAACATGTCAGTTAGAGGCACCACACTGTAGACGTGAGGCTTTTCCCTTACCAGCAAGCCTTTTTTAATAAGACTTCGGAGAACGTTGCGCGCTACACGTTTGCTGCCGTGAACATCACGAAGAATTTCCACTGCGTCACCTACGTTGATACTATTCGTGCCCATAACCTCGACGTATCTCCGCAGTATGTGGTAGGCCATAAGTTCGCGTTTCTTTATCCAGCGCCTAAGCATAGAGCATGTCATCCCTCCGGGTATGTGGCCGCCTTGTCTTCTTCATGCCGTCTTCTTCTGTATTAGCCGAGAGGTAGGGTCGCTTTAAGGGCACCCCGGATAGATGTGTCAAACAGCAAGCTGCATTAAGCTAACGTCGTAGTCTTAATAGCGGCTATTCCAGCCATAGGGCTATAAAGGGCTGCCCCGATGACGAGCCATGTAAGGCCTGAGAGCGACATAGGACGGTGATTGGTAACCAGGCTGCTGAGGGGCACACCATGCCGTACTTCAAGGAAGGCAGCATAGTCTTCATGATAGAGGATATGATGAAGAGCCCCGAGGTGTTTCACCAGGTAGTAACTAGCATAGTCTCGGGATGCAAATGTGCTATTATAGATTCGCCATTCACCGCTTCCCTTAGCGCGAAAGGCTTCGTTACTGACCGTGTCGTTGGCGTTGGGAGCATTGTCTGCGAGCCTAGCTGCAGGGAAACCACGAACGCTTATCAACTGGCAGAGCCTGCATGGGGGCAAGGTAGGATTGTGAAGAGAGGGCTCGAGTGTCTGTACTATGGTAGTGACATCTATAGGGTGCAGTTGTCGGGGATGGGCTTTAGGGTTATAGAGCTAGGCTTCAGAGACGTGGTAGAGAGAGCCACAAAGACGCCGTCGCGCGGCCTAGTTATCCTCGCCGCTGATGCGGACCCTCTTGAGGTTGAGGAAACACCTGGCGGATGCGGTACGTTAGGGACGCCTAATCCGCTCCACCCGGCAGCCGCTTTCGGCAAGCCCGGGTTCCAGGCATGTGCAAGGCCACTCTATAGGCTCGTAGGGCCGCTAGCTAGGTTTGCCACGACGCTCCTCTACATAGACAATAGAGAGAACACGGTGCTATCCCGTATAGAGGGTCTAGGTAACGTTCTGATAATCCACACTGACCCTGCGAATATGTCTGCCAGGCTACAGCTGGCTTCGTGGCTAGGGGTTCTCTATGAGTGCGGAGCCTCCGAGGAGTACATGTGACAGCCTCCGCTGGAGGCAGGTTCGAGAACGCCTCCTCAAGAGGCTCGCCCGGGACACTGCCGCTGGCGTTGTTGACAGAGACATTGTTGACGTACTGGAGGCTATCAATAGCTGCCCATATATGGTCACCTCCAGTAGCTGTAGTGGCCGCATAGCAGTATTCGCGGCTCCTCACCCAAAAGATAAGAAGGCTGGTGGTATAGTCGCATCCTGGCACGGTAGAGTCGAGCCCAGTGAGCTTCTCGATGCTATCCGCGAGGCCTTGGCTACGGGTCAAAGCTACGTCTGGGCATCTGCACAGCCACCGCTTGTAGCACTCCATAGCTGTAGCCTCTACTGGGCCGACGTAGCTGCTAACCTTATGGCGCATCACGGGTTCAAGTACGTGGGGTATCGTTTTACCCAACGCTCCGTGTCCTATTATCTAACCGTTAGAGCCCACAGTAGGATAGATGTGCCGCTCCGAGTCAACGGCCTCACCATCATCGAGGGTACGGATCCTGGCATGGTGCAGAGGCTCGCATATACACTAAACTTGTACTTCCTTGAAGGCCAGAGAGAGCTTGTTAAACTGAGAGCCGCCGCAAGGAGGCTGGCGACACTCTGTGAACAAGCGTAACAGCTATCTCCAGCAGAGCACATTGGGCCAGATGATGAGGCTACCCTATTGCAGATGTGAGCCCCTAATGGGGGCTGTGAGCGTCACCGACCTCGCTGACTCCATCCTTGATTTCCAACTATTCTAACCTACCACGGGGCCCAATAGGAAAGCAAGGGCACCGAGCCCGAAGCTTGCCTTTAGAATGCTTCTCAGTCTCCTAGCTATCTCTATAAGCTCGTCGTCGCTCCTTGCAGCCAGTAATTTTGCTATGGAGTACAGTATTGTCGCGTCGGTTAGCCCCGCAAACACCATGTAGGCTACACCGTAGCGTGGGTAGAGCAGCGGTGGAAGCACACTTGCTACAGCAGTGAGGAATAGTAGGAGGGCCGCTGCCCGTGCCGCAAAACGCGGCCCAAGGCTCACAGCGAGGGTCATATAACACTCCTTCATGTCGCCCCAGTAGTCCTCTATGCCTTTAACTATCTCTCTGCCTAGCACGAGTAGGAATGATATAGATATAGGCACAAGAACGACTTGGGGGCACCTATCTGTGCCATCACAGGCAGCTAGGGCTCCAAGCACTATCGTGGCAGAGGAGTTCGCAGCAACAAGCATGTTTCCTACAAAGCCCGTCCTTTTTATGAGGGCCGAGTAAAGGTACACTGATAAAGCATTCACAGCCGCAAATAACACACCGAGGATACCCAGAGGTACCGAGACCGCCAACCCAGCAATGAAGAGGGCTAGGGCCAGGATGAGAGCCTCACGCCTGCTCACACGTCCAGAGGGAATAGGTCTCCACGGCTTCGACACCATGTCGGCACCTACATCATAGTAGTCGTTCACGACGTAACCCGCCGCGGCCACGAGCACAACCACTGCTACCGCAGCTGCAAGGCGGCTAGGGCCCCCCATGCATGGAGAGGTGACGCAGACTGTCACATAGCCTATCAGGGTGGTTGCCGCCGCGACGGCCAGGTTATGGGGCCTCACGAGCTCTAAATAGGCCCTCAGTCTCTCTGTGACCGCCAACACTCCTCCTACCAATCAAGAGAGGGTGAGGACGTACAGGGGTCAAGGTTTGAGTGTGTAACGCCCTCACACACCGGTGATAGCAGGATGCTTTGGTGCCGGTAGGGTTTCAGCCGAAACCTCCCTCTTCATAGCCCCGCCACTTGGGGCTCGAAGTGAGTCGTGTTCATCACCACATCTTTTCTTCACACTCCTCCGTGGGGCGTAGTAGGTAGGGCTCGGTTAAGGCTTTGCACAAGCTTCATCCCTCCGGAGAGCTAGGCTACGGCTATAGGCGGCTTGCTTATGGGCAGAGGTCTCCCCCGCCCCCGCAGAGGGGCCAGAGAGGCGCCTACCCGGGGAGAAGCCTGGCCCACACTAGCCGACGTCTTCGATAATACTGCTGTTGGAGCAGGAGCGGATTATGTTGAAGTATACCGTTTTGACCCGTCACCATCGCGGTACTCGTTCCCCGCCTGGCTACTGGCTCGACTCATGGAGGATGCATGCATAGACTACGGCCTTTTGAGGATGTGCCGTAAGGGCAGAAAGGTTCTCATAAGTAACCATGTAAAGAGGTACAATGGGACCATTGACGAGTTTGTTTCGCGAGAGGCCTATTGGTACACATTCAAGCCGTTCATGGATTCGCCTCGCCCTCTCGAGGCTAGGAGTGCTGAGAGCTATACACGTCTTCACGGCCCTGTGCCGGGGTCTCCACCGACACTCCTCATCAACGGCGTTGTTATGCATCGTGTGAGCAGGGACTGGGACCCTTGGAGAGATGCTGAGAGCAAAGTCCGCCGGCTCCACGTGAGGCCAGGACATTTGGTTCTTGACACGTGTGCAGGGCTAGGCTATACAGCGATAGCAGCCGCCAGGCGGGGTGCACGTGTCGTCACGGTTGAGAAGAGCAGAGACGTGCTTATCTTGGCAGAGCATAACCCCTTTAGCAGCTCTCTATATGCAGAGAACGTATCCGTTCTGCTAGGCGATGTTGCTGCATACATAAGGCTCTTCAAGGACAGTTTGTTTGACCGTGTACTGCATGATCCCCCAAGATACAGTATGGCCGGCGAGCTCTACTCTAGGGATTTCTATGCCGAGCTCTACCGGGTATTGAAGCCAGGTGGCCTCTTGCTCCATTATACGGGTGAGCCACAGAGAAGTCGAGGGAGGGGACATGGCCCCATAGTGCGTGGCGTAATGGAGCGCCTGCGGGCTGTCGGGTTTAGGGTTAGGGGATACGACGAGAAGACTCTGAGCGTGTTGGCGGTTAAGCCAGGTGGTAGGCATTGGCGCTAAGAGAGGCGCTGAGTTCTTATCGCGTCCCTTTTCTGGTCTTGTCCTTGCTCTGGGGCTGGTCTGCCTAGGGTGAGGGTGTCGTGGCCCTGTTTCCCCCAACACCCTCTCTTCAGGCCGACATCGCTGTAATTGGTGGTAGCGGCCTCTATGATCCAGGCTTCTTTGAGGATACCGTTGAAGTGAAACTCTACACGCCGTATGGGGAGCCAAGCGATTACATAGTTGTGGGGCGTGTGGGGGAGCGCAGGGTCGCCTTTCTGCCACGTCATGGGCGTGGCCACCGTGTGCCGCCGCATAGGATAAACTATCGGGCCAACATCTGGGCTTTGAAGAGTCTTGGAGTGAAGTGGGTTATTGCTGTGTCCGCTGTGGGCTCCCTCCGGGAAGACTATAGGCCCGGCGACCTCGTTGTGCCCGACCAGTTCATAGACATGACCAAGAATAGAGAATACACGTTCTTTGACGGCCCTGTGGTAGCACACGTGAGCATGGCCGACCCCTTCTGCGAGGACCTGCGTGTCCGACTTGTTGAAACGGCTCAGCGTCTAGGCTACCATGTGCATCCACGCGGCACCTATGTCTGCATAGAGGGGCCAAGGTTCTCTACACGCGCTGAGAGCCGGATATGGAAGGACGTCTTCAAAGCAGACATTATAGGAATGACTCTAGTCCCCGAGGTCAACCTGGCATGTGAAGCGCAGATGTGCTACGCGACGCTTGCACTTGTAACCGACTACGACGTGTGGGCAGAAAGGCCGGTAACAGCAGAAGAGGTCGCACAAGTGATGAAGGAGAACACGGAGAAGGCCAAGAAGGTGCTCTACGAAATTATACCGAAGCTGCCGGCAGAGCCTGCAGGGGAGAGATGCAGTTGCTGCCGCTCACTCGAAACAGCACTCTTGTAGCAAGAAGCGCTGAGGAGCTGAGGAGCGCAGCCGAACGGATAGCAGAGACAGCAAGGTCGCCCACGCTCAGCTTTCTAGACGAGGACATCAGGCTGTACGCCGCCTACTGCGGCCGCCACTATGCCCCTGCGGCCGCGTGGCTCCTGTACTGGCCTCCAGCACAGATAGCCGAGAGAAACATATCCATTACGTCCATCGAGGCCTTAGTGTATCACCTTCTTGCCTACCGCGAGGAGCGTGCAGGGGTAGTAGCCTTCGTAGAGCCTGGATGCGAGAACATGCTGTTAAGGCTCAGCGACGCCGCTCGCCATACGGGAACCTATGTTGCCGCTGTTACGCCGCCCCTCCCACCGGTCATAGAGAGCCGTTTCACCGGAACAGAGTTGCTAGAAGTTGAGGAGGCTCCGCTCATCACTGGATTCGTGCTGCTCGCTGCCTGGTTAGCAGCGAGACTACTTGAAACTGCTGGCAGCATTGAGCTTAGGAGGAAACGCTATCTCGAAGAGCTGAAAACTCTTGATAGCGTAGTTGATGAGGTAGCCGAGGCTTATCGCGAGGACCTTAAGAGGCTCCGTGGCTCTGCGCCGTCGGAGATAGCCGCAACCCCGACAATGATGCCTGCCGCCTATGTGGCGCGCCACTTCTACGAGACCAGCCGACACGACATCGGCCGTAGTAGGGTAAGCGTGGTGCCTATCTCTTCACTACTGCCGTCTTTGACGCAAGGAGTGCCCAGCAGAACCCAGGATGGCGAAAAGAAGGGGAGTGACGTTATCGTATTTGCCTCCTCGGTCGAGGAAGACCTATTGAGGGAGATACGGTACAGGGCGAGTATTGCTGGACGGGAGGACATACATGTAGTGACTGTTGGGACAGACCCGCTTACGGCGCCCCTCTATGCGATACTGCTTGTCTCAAGGCTCTACATAGAGAGCGACGCTGCCTAGTCAGCTACGGGGAGGGGTAAGAGAGAGTTGAAGAGAGTTGCAGTACTCCATGTTTCGCCGCGCGTGACCTGGTCCAATAGGCGGATACTGTCTGCGTTGTCGGAGCGCGGCGTAGAGGCACACTATATTATATGGGACGACCTTACACTTGGGCTTGATGGTGACTGCAGGGTACAGTATAGGGGCAAGTGTGGCTTCTTTGATGCAGTTATTGTGAGGGGCATCGGGCGCAGCCTGACGCCAGAGAAGCTTATCTATCGCTATACTGTCCTCAAGGCAATGGAGCTTGATGGTGTCATTCTAGTAAATCCTTCACAAGCTATAGTTGCGGCAAGGAACAAGGTGGAGGCAGCACTGCGTCTCCATGAATGCGGTATCCGAGTCCCCTCATTCAAAGCAGCCGAGACCCCCTCTGCGGCGCTCCGCGCAGTGAAGAACTATGGCCTGGCCGTGATTAAGCCGATAATGGGGAGCCTAGGGCTTGGCGCATTTCTAGTAGATAATGTAGATATAGCATATTATATAACAAACATTCTTTCTGAGCTAAACCAACCAATTTATGTGCAGAGATATATAGCTAAGAGGGCGAGCAGGGACATCCGAGCCTTCGTAGTAGCGGGCCGCGTCATAGCAGCAATATACCGCTACTCAAGCCACAGCTGGAAGTCAAACATAGCACAGGGTGCACATCCCGAGCCCGCCAAGCTTTCACCACAAATAGCCGAGACTGCAATAAAGGCCTCCGAGTGCCTAGGTCTACTCTATGCTGGCGTAGACATAGTGGAGGACGAGGAAGGAGCCATATATGTGCTTGAGGCTAACGCATCGCCTCTTTGGCGCGGCCTATACCGTGCCACCGGTATTGACCCCGCAGTCTACATAGCAGAACTCGTTCTCGAGAAGCTCAAGCGCTGAAACAATTCGAAATAAAGTATGGAGAGGTGGAGTCAGCTGTCCTGGCCCTCCCCATCCTCCACCAGTGGGCGTCGGCTGAGCCGGCTTACCTGTTCATCACGCCCCCCGTAGAAGGCCCACGGCGGCTTAGGTCATCTTAGGAGCGAGTAGGTATGTTACACGCCCACCAGCAGGAAGCTGGAACTGGAGCCTCAGCGGCATATCCTGCGAGAACTCGATGACTATCGTGTCGGCCACCTTTGTCAAAGATAGCACATGTTTTAGGTAATCAATGCTATATACTGACTTTCCTGGCTCTTTCACCTCGAACTCGACGACAGCAGGGGTATCTCTCTTTATCCGCGCCTCGGCAACCGCTACACCCTCCCCCCTTATTATTAGGGTGTCCTCGTCAGGAGCCTCTAATACAACAGTGTCGCCAACAGCCTCGGCATCTTTTAATGCATTCTTGAACGGGTCAACTATCATTGCGACGCGTATCTTAAACTCAAGCGAGGTCTCAGGTATTTCCGGCACTGGGACTTCAAGATTTAGAACCTTGTAGCGCTTTATTGTAGCCCCGACAATAGACCATCTAACATACTCGTCTGTAACTTCTATATCTAGCTTGTCGCCCTTTTTACCACGCTTTATTATCTTCGCCGTGTTCGCAACGTTAAAACCTAGCTCTACACGGTCGCCTTCCTCAATACTATACTCGATGAAGCTCTCCGGCGGAAGCTCTATTGTTATCAACGCTACATGCGCTGGGTCCAGGGCTACAGCCTTTACACCCTCATTCGTTATTACCATGTTTACTTCATCAACAAGCTTAGCCAACGCATCCAGAATATTATAGAAGGACTTCGCATCAGGGTACGAGAGTCTCGCCTTTGGCATAGCTACTGTGCCCCACCACTATCCAGCGACCCAATACGAGATATAATCCTTGCAGCCTAGTAGAGCTACTGGTAGCTACGCCGCGGCTCTCGCAAGCCGAGACTGTCTAGCATAATACCAATTTTCTCCTTAGCAGGCCACCCAGCTGCCAGGGGGCAGAACATAGACTTCCCCCAGAGCACGTAGAGGAATTCAACCATGACGGAGGCCGACGCTATGCTTGAGGAACGTTGGCGCCAGACAAGGAGGATAATAGACGCGGCTATAGAGCAGTATCTCGCTAACCTACCTGAAGCTAAGGCTATCGAAGCTGCAAGATACATTGCCCGCGGCGGTAAGCGTCTCAGAGGCTTTATTGTAATAGAGCTTGCCCGGGAGCTCGGAGCGCTAGTCGAAGACGCTATAGATGGAGCCGTTGCAGTCGAACTCGTTCACGCCTCTAGCTTAGCTCTTGACGACATTATAGATGAGGATATTATGCGAAGGGGCGTAGAGGCTGCCTGGGTGAAGTATGGCCTCAAGAAGACTGTAATGGTCTCAAACCTGCTTATACCCTATGCGCAGGAGATAGTTGACAGGAAGTACGGCCACGAGGCTCTCCGGAGAACCGTGAGGGCCTGGCTTGACATAAGCCGTGGCGAGGTCATTGACGCATTCAGCGACCCTGACACCCTTAGCGCCAACACGTACCTTGAGATGATTAAGTTAAAGACTGGTGCACTTTTCCGCTTGGCAGCAGAACTAGGCGTAATAGCCGCTAGGAGGCTAGATCTATTGTCCATAGCATCCCAGCTTGGCGAGACCCTCGGCATAATGTACCAGATAGCCGATGACATAAGAGATAGCCGCGACAGAGAGAAGCTCAGAAAAGAGCCTAGCCTCAAGCTCTTCCAACGCTGGGCCCAAAGAGAGGACACTGCAATAAACTACATCAAGCAGCTAGCCGTGAAAGCAGCCGAACTGTCGGAAAAACTAATAGGCAGGGGTAACCATTCCTTCAAGAAGCTGCCTCTCTTTATAGTGCGAGCAATGCTCGGTCCACTACTCTAACTAACGCTCTCAATCTTTCAACCACACAGGGACCCGGTCTCAGGAACTTTTCTCAGTGCCAATCCTGCACATGAACAGATGTCCTCGGGAACGACATGACCGCCACTAGCTAATTACGTTACAACACACATCTCTATCCCGGGCACGACGAGTACCTTCCCTTGAGGGCTGTACCGAGGTGCAACAAATGGTGCATGACTTTGTCGTAATAGGGGCGGGACCCGCCGGAGCCGCTTTCACGTACTTCGCGTCGCGTCGAGGCTACAGCGTCGCTGTGTACGATCAGGCTCCTTGGCCGGCCTTCAAGGCGTGTGGCTGGGCCGTGCCACGCCAGATAGAAGAAGTCGTGAAGATTCCTGCCGAAGTGATACTTACGGAGATACGTGGCTTCCGTATATACCTAGACGGTCGCCTTATCCATGAGAAACATGATACCTTGTGGGGCTACATCATAGACAAAAGAGCCTTTATCGAGACCCTCGTTTCCAATGCAGAGCTCTATACGAAAAAGCCCATCCGCCTCGACACCACGAGGCTTAGGGTCGTTAGTGACATTGAGAGACCACGACGCAGCTACGTGCTTGCACCGGGGGCCGCCACTTTTCCTCACGATGAGCGCATCTATGCCGTCCAGAAGATAATCCGCCTTAACAACAGCGTCGACGAGGATGTGGTGGAGTTCTGGTTTGATAGAAACCTTGTTGGTTACTACTGGGTATTCCCAAGGAGCAGCCACATAGTCGATATAGGTGTTGGAGGCTATGACAACCCTAGTAGTTTCATAACAAGGCTACAGGCCTTCGTGCAGAAGCGCTTCAAGAATGAGGACTACAGAGAGCTAGATCCTGTTAAGGGCGCCTGGATAAACATTGGAGGCGTCAAAGAAAAACTATTCTACTCTATCCCTCCCGTTATAGGCGAGGCAGCTGGCTTCGTTTACCCGCTCACCGGTGAAGGCATAAGACCCTCAATAGTATCTGCCCTTGCCGCGCTTCACCGCATAGAGGGGGAGTCTCCTCCACAGATACTCCACCAGACCATGCGCTGGATAGCGATACAGAGACAGATACTGGACATAGTGAAAAAGTCAGACCCCGACATGAGAGCAAGAATCATATCAAGAATGCCTATAGACGTACTCATAGGTATAGGTGTGGGCGAGCTGTCCCCCCTGCAGCTGCTGCGAGCACTACCCGCCCTACCCTCAAGCATCGCAACGATACTCCGCAAGGGCCTACGCAGAACAAGGGAGACAGACTAGCATAAAACACCACAAAGGGGCTATGAGGAGTAGCAAACCATGTGAGCCGTTAAGGCGATGAACGAGAGCTCTCAGACCGAGCCGCATAGTACCCTCCACGCAGCTTCCAGGAAGGGTCAAAGGGTCAGACGGGTCCAGCCTCCACATAGCCCAGGCTTCGGCTGACTGGACACAGTTCCTCATCCCCGCGACAAAACAAGCATCACAAAACAACCCTCATTGAACTACATGCCTCACTGTTAGAAGGGGAATAACGTGGAGATGGCCTCAGAGAAGCCAGGGGATCTCTCACACCCAGAAGGGCCCAACAGTGGGCCCTTCTGGGTCATCAACGTCCGACGGGTCTTCATCGGCCTTACGTAGCAGTATAACGCAGTTCCGGGCAAGCCCTTCTTCTGTGGTGTACCTGTAAATGCGCTGTGCCCCTATCAGCATGAGAGATGTGGCCGCATGGAACAGGGTCGGGTCGGCCAATCGACCCTTCTTCAGCCCCCGTCCATGCCTTAGGGCGGGGTTGGTCTATGTCGGCCTCCTCATCCCCTTTAGCCTTTGAGTGAGTATATAACCGGTGGCATCCTCATGATAGGCCTAGCAGCTTCTTTATGTATTCGCGTAGCTCGTCGCGGCCACGTGTGTAGTACACCTTCGCATACTCAAATATGGGGGCCCTCTTCATAGCTTCATGAAATATCTTGATAGCCTTAACATTCTCTAATTCAAGCTCTATGTCCATACATACACGCCACACTATGTCCTGTATCTTAGACACCATTTCGGAGTCCGTGGAGTCTGCTTGATGTACTATCTGTGACTCTATCATCGTGAAGGGTGTTGTGCCGTGCGTCTCAGCGACAGCGCGTATTAGTCTATCTGGGGCGCCTCGTACCGAGAGCTCAGCGACCATGAGGAAGTCGTGGCTGAAGTACCAGTCACTTCTCGGTCTGTATCCGCCCGTTAGTGGGTCGTGCTCGTACTGATAGTACTTGAAGAGGTCGTGGAGTAACGCGGCTGCTACTACGATGTCTCTGTCCACTTCGGCCCCATACGTTTCTCGATAAACCTCTATTAGCTTCTCGGCTATCTCTACGACTCCTAGCGTGTGGTCAAGCAGGCCTCCAGGGTAGGCATGATGCTTCTTTGGCGCGGCCGGGCTTTCAAGGAAGCTTATCTTTGGCTCTACCTTGGTGAATGTGACAACAGGGTTCTGGAGGAGGCTTATCGTGATATCGTGCAGTGTTGGCTCCTTTATCGTTTTAGCCTTCTCTAGTAGTCGGTTGTAGACGCCGAGTACCCTTTCACGGAAAGCAGGCGGAAGCCCCTCAATACCTCTTAGCGCAGCTGCCACGCCGGCCTGCATGAGGACCTCACCCTTGTTAAACGTGGATGAGCTTATTGAAGGGGGATAATATCATCGCTATTTAACATTAGTTACAGCCATGTAGGTGCTGCTCGATAAGCTGCCCATGGACAGGGGCCGGGGTCGGTCCTGGTGTCCATCATCATCGGCTATAGTGCCTCTGCAATACCAGCCCTCCCCATCCCCGAGTCCTTGGAGCCAAGCAGCTCCTGGCCGTTATTTTTGGTCCCGTTGCACCGCCTGCGTTGAAGGACGCAACTACATGGCCAACCCTATTCTTTGACTTCTTTGAGACACTACGGTGTGCTCTGCGGCGCGAGGTGCGTGAGTTGGTGCCGCTTTCAGGGTGTCCGCGCAGCCCCATTGAGGAAGACGTGTTGGCTGTTGTTAAGCCAACGCCAAGCGAGGTGATGAAGGCCAGGCGTAAGGCTGAGCAGGCACTGAAGGCTGCTGATGAAGCTTTGCGGAGAGCTGGTTTCAGGGGTTACAGACTGAGCCTTGAGGGCAGCTTTGCAAAAGACACATGGCTCAGAGGCGAGCTCGATTTAGACATATTTGCCTTGTTTAAAAAGGACGTTTGTCTCAAAGTAGCATCCATCTTTGCCGACCGCGTTGCTCCCATACTTAGATCCATGGGGTATATTGTTGAGCTTCGCTATGCTCAGCATCCATATGTGCGTTTCCTCGTAGAGGATATTTGGGCAGAGCTTGTCCCCGGCTGCCTTGTGGACACTCCCATGGAGGTCCTTACTCCTGTCGACCGAACACCGTTCCATAGAGAGTTTATAAACCGCACACTGACGGCCGAGCAGAAAGATGAGGTACGTCTACTCAAATCATTCTTAAAGGGAATAGATGTCTATGGAGCAGAGATGGCTATACAAGGCTTCTCGGGATATTTGGCAGAGCTTTTGATAGCACGCTATGGGTGTTTCAAGAAACTGCTCGAAGAGGCGGCACGCTGGCGTCCACCGGTAGTACTGAGACTGGGAGACGATAAAGACTTCAGTCAGCTGAAGAACGCCACAACAGCAATGGTGTTTCCAGACCCTGTGGATCCTAGGCGCAACGCTGCCGCCGCGGTCTCAACACGGAGCCTCGCGGTATTCGTGCTGGCCTCGAAACTTTATGTCGAGAAACCTTGCAGGGAGTACTTCCACGTCTTCCAGGCTCCTCCGCCACCCGTAGAGCCCTGGCAGTGGGGGCCAAGGCTTGATAGCGTAGCTGTTGTTGAGCTTGTGCCTGCTAAGGCTGTCGCGCCCGACAATCTCTGGGGTATAGCAGGCAGGGTTCGCAGCATTCTTGAAAGATCTCTTAGCCAGAAAGGCTTCAAGCTCATCCACACAAGCCATGTTGTAATAGAACGAGGCGGCGGCGTGAAGGCTCTTATCTATCTAGAGGCATCCACGGCGCGGCAGCCCCCTAAGGACGTTGCTATGGGGCCACCGGCCTGGGCTAGCACGAGGAGAGTCATGGGATTCATAGAGAAGCATCTTGATATACATGTAGACTCTTCTGGCGTGCTTCGCGCCAGACGTAGGCTGCCCGGACTAAGCTTGTATGAGGCCGTCAAGGATATACTCTCGGTTTCGTTGCCTAGCAGTGTCCGCAAGATAGGTGCAATGGTACGTGTGCTCAGAGGCCTTGATGCTGCGGAGGCCGTGGCTGAGACGGGGGGCAAGTGGGCGTGGGAGACGCTAAACACGGGGATGTACTGGCTCCACGTTGTTGCCGAGAAGTGCGGGATACCATCCATGCGCTCTATGAGGCGCTAGGTGGCGGGAAGGCTGACATCCTCATCGCTGAGCTACAGGAAGCCGGCATAGACTGCATCATGGATAGAGGCGGCGTTGAGATTGCCGGTCACCGCGTGTTAGGCAAGGGATGGGCCGGCTTGGTGCTGGCGGCGCTTCGTAGGGGCCGGCCCGTCGCGGTTAAGGTGCTGAAGCCCAGAGGGCGTCGACGCTCACTCCTATCTGAGGGTATAGCAGCCTATGCAGCCGCGAGGCTAGGCGTCTTCAAGCCCGTCCACTATGTTGGGAGAAATGTGCTCGTCTATGAGCTAATAGAGGGCCCCACGCTAGCCGAGTATGGACCCAGGAGCGTAGCAGAGGCACAGCAAGTACTCAGCCAGCTGCTGGAAAAGGCCTACCGCCTAGACGTCATAGGTCTCAGACACAATGAGCTTGCTCGGCCAGACCAGCAGGTCATAGTTGAGCACGGGCAGAAACCCTACATTATTGACTACGAGTCGGCCACCTGGTGCCAAACGCCCGCGAGCAACCTCACCCAGCTTATAGGCGGCCTCCCACGCACACCGATTGGCCGCTGTTGCCGCATACACATACTTCTCAAGGACCCTGTTCTACGCAGCCTGCTACGTCGCTACAAGGCAGCCAAAACCCTGAAGGAAAAGAGATACCTATACCGTAGCATCGCTGAGCTCCTAATTAGCGCGTGCAGCGAGGCTACAGCACCCTAGGGAGCTATTAGTGGGGCAACGTCCATGGGGCGCGTAGACGTGGCGTGAGGCGCCGGACGAGGCGGAGAATGTCGTGACGGACTTTGCAGCCGTATGCGAGGCTCTTACGATACTCCCGCCTGAGACTCGCAGAAGGATTGTGGAGGAGGCTCTCGCAAGTGGCTATGCTGCTAAGGACTTAGCCGAGCTAATGGGTGTAAGCCCGCCTGCAGTGTCGCGCTACACCCGTGGCGACCTAGCGCCCAGCGTCGGAGCCATATGTAGACTCTTAATGAATGCTGAGGAGGAGCTGGCAAACCGGTTGCTTGTTCTCGCCGCACGTGGCATATGGGCCTATTTGCGGCTTCTAATAGAGAACCTGCCTCCCGGCCACGCTCTTGAGGAGCTTCTCTCGGAGATAGCCGACTATGTCTCAGAGAAGCTAGCAACCTACCATATTGAACAAGCAAGCCCGTAGAGAACAAAAAGGGTCCAACCATGGCGACCCCTACGCGGCTGTGGCGTCCTTCCTGGCGCAGAGGTAGACGACGACGTCCCCCGGTTCTAGTCGCATACTGCGCTTGGGGGCAAGCAGTGGCTTACCACTACGCACTACAGCAAGTATGAGCGCCCTGCACCCATTACGCCTAGCTATGTCTTCCTCATACTCCTCGACGCTTCTCCCCACGTGCCTGGGCGGCACCGTCTCCTGGGCTACGTCAGCAACGCCCTCTACGGATACGGCCTCCTCTATGAACCAGGCAACCCACGGCTCGAAGACGGCGGACGCAAGGGTACGGCCAAGAAGACGGCTGCTCACAACATGGTCCACGCCAGCCTCTCGCAGTAAATCCTCCGCCTCCCCGCTCTCCACGACTGCGACTACCCTGGCCCTCTTATTGAGCCTCCTCACCGCAAGCGCTACGTGAAGCGTCTTACTGTCGTCACCAAGGCATAGAGCCACGGCTTCCGCACGGTCAATACCTGCCTTCAGCAGGTCGCTGCGCTTCATAGGACTACCTATAAGGTAGTCTACGGGAGGCTCGGATTCAGGTTTGTTTGAGACAAGCCAGCCCACATGGCTCCCAAGCCTGTTCTTGACCAGCTCGTCTATTAGGTCACGACATGCATCAGTGTCGCCTATCACAATTATCCGCTTGTTCTTCAGGGGAGCCATGCCCAGGCTCCGCTTAAGACTTGCCTCCATGAACTCGTCGGCTATGACTGATATGGCCAATGTATATACTGCTATGCCTATTACAGCAGTTAGCGCTGCAACTGCCCAGCCGGGCCCCCTCTCCGGCACAATATCGCCGTACCCGACTGTGGCCATTGTTATCAGCGCCCAGTAGAGTGATGCCACAAAGTCTATCTCAGACCTATTGTTTAGCACATGCTCGGTATAGTAGAAGAGCGTAGCCGAGAAGAACCACGCAGCCACAACGAACAACGCTACGAGCGTCACCTTGCTCCGTAGGGCTCTTCGAAGCTTATGTCTTAGGATATCTCTAAGGACCATGTGAAACGCTAACATTTCTGCCTCTCTCCCTCCACACTAGAGGGGCGCTGATGCGTCGTGCCGCTAGGCCGCCGCAAGCAGAGACACCACGATAAGACTCATAAAGCCCTGCTGTTAGTCAAGCCTCCCCACACGGTCCGCTGGAGGACAGGGAGGGCCTCCCACACAGGGTGCGGGGGTGCCCGAGCCAGGTCAAAGGGGGCGGGCTGAGGACCCGCTGGCGTAGGCCTGCGTGGGTTCAAATCCCACCCCCCGCACCACCCTGCTCCTCGGCTTTAAATAAGATCGCAACAAGTTCGCTCCAAGACCTGGCTCCAGCCACAGCTACCTGCCCCTAGTCACATAGTCTTCCACAACCTCCCGGTAGAGCTTCTGTAGGGATAGAGGGCTACACTCCCTGAGACCAAGCCCGAGCTTTTCCTCTATAAAGCGGCACTCAGCCTTAACTATCTCTTCAACTCCTTGCGCTGAAGCATATTCTTCAAGTAGGCTACCGTTCAGTTCAAAGAAGGAGCCACCCCACTTGAACACAGATAGTACCCTCTTGGCCTCCTCCTCGAAGCCGGCGATATAGAGGGCTGCAGCAAGGGCCTCGGCGCTGCTGAGCAAGAATGGCCTCCCGTAGTTGACGGGGTTCGCGGCTAAAAGGAGAGGCAGTCGTCGGGGAACGCCACGGCGACGTGGAATCCTCAGCCTACGCCAGCTCGCGTCGACTACAAGCAAGCCACGCGCCTCTATTGTGGAACGGTCCTCCCCCGAGACCGGGTATGCAGCTGAGGGGTCCAGAACTATGACGCCCCGCGGCACGCTACGTGCCCGCACCGCGAGGCCATGCCGTAGAAGCTTTGCGGCCGTGTTCTTGCGCGGATCGTCGCCGCCTAGGTAGATTATATATAGACGTGGCCGCCGCTGCCCCGAGCTGCTAGCTGTGCCCACCGCCACCTGCCCCGGAGGGTTAAGGCGTGGCCCAGTATGCGGGTGCAAAAGACTGGCCTCAGCCCAGGGTAGGGGACGTTTACTGGCCTCGCCAACGCCGCCATAGGCGGGGTACCGGGATGTTGGTATGTTCGTGGCCGAGAGCTACTCTTTTCGCTCGAACTCGTTCACGGCTATCATTGTTAGCGTTGAGCGCACCTTGGGTGAGCTGCGCAGATACCTGTAGACTATGTCCCTCAGCTTGCCCATATCATCGCTTTCTATTATAGCAACTATATCGTATAGGCCGTACACCATGTAGGCGGCCTTGACTTCCGGTATCTGCTTGAGCTGGTTGAAAACCTCTTCATCCGCACTCATCTCGGTATTTATCAATACTATTGCCTTAGGCATATGCTCTCGCCTCCCCGTAGCCTCAGTGAAACCCAGGCACAGTGGAGAGGAAAAACGCTTCCCCGCCTACAGCCCAACAACCCCGCCACGGTGACTTCTCAGCCAGCACCGGGGGTGCGCCGCACTGCCACTACTAGCTATAGGCATTGATAGCTTCGATACCGCCTTTACCGGGTGCACTACTCACGCTGCAAGCATAGCCGCCTTAGTGCTGCTAAGCGAGGGGTTCGCTCTCTCCGATTACCCGTGGCTCGTGAGGCTAAACCCTGCGGCCCCATGGAAGACGCGGGGTAACGGTGCCGTAGCGCTGCTGATCGAGGTTGAGAGCCGTAGAGAGGCCGTAAAGGCTGCGAGGATCTCTGTGCAGGCCGCTAAGGCCTACGTAGAGGGCTCTGGGAGCGGCGCGCGTAAGGCCTCGCTGCAGGCTATCTATGTTGAGGACGCGTGGGACCCAGAGAGCTTTGCCACCTCAAGACCGGCGTGCCTAGAGAGGCTCTATAGGCGCGGCATCCACGAGCTCGTGTCTCTGCGGCAGGCTGAAGAGTGCCTTAAGGATGTAGCCAGAGAGGGGAACCTTGTAGCCACACTGGGCCCCCACAACAGGGGCGTTATAGGCTCGCTAGCGGCGCTAGGCTACACGCCCGAAGGAGACTACACGTTCGAGCTGCTCACTTATAGGGCGCCGGAGAACTGGCTTAGTGAGAGAAAGGTAGACGCTAACTCGGTTCTTGAGTATGATGTCCGGTGGCGACCGGACACGTTTATGAACTATGACTATGAACTCGACAAACCTCTCATAGCACCCCACGGCTATGACCCAGTACTCTATGGTGTGAGGGGGGAACGGCCTGACGTTGTCCGCCGAGCCCTAGAGAGCATAGACACCGGCGGCGAGGAACCAACTCACTGGCTCATATTTCGAAGCAACCAGGCGACGGGGCACCATCTACGCCCTAAGACAGTAGCGAAGACACGTCCCTACGACAACCCACTCCTCCTCGTAGAGCTCGTCTCACGTCCCAAGACGCTACAAGGTGGACACGTTTTAGCCAAGGCTACCGACCACACTGGCGTAATACACCTTGCAGCGTACAGAGAGACTGGTGTGCTGCGGGACCTCCTTCTTAGCCTAAGGCCAGGGGCCGTACTGGCAGCAGGCGGCCAGGCAAAGATGAGAAACGGGGTGCTCACCCTCAACCTGGAGGTCCTCGACGCAGACACAGCCGAGGCGAATGGCTGGAAGAGGAGGCTCTGCGGCTTCTGGCACCCACCCCTGGCCCGTCTCCACCACCTCTCGCTGCCCTACCAGAGGTGCCGTCTGGCAGCTAAGGACAAGACATGGGGCACGGGGCGGCTACTGCTTCCAGACCCTGCCGAAGCACAAGACCTCCTCAAACGGTTTACTAGGAGGTAACGAACCCCTGGCCTTCCTCTGGAGCCCACTCGCAGCCCACCGAGCCCTGGCGCCTGTCAGGTAAAAGCTATAGGAACCCACACTGTATCACCGCCACAACGTAGCCACACACCCCACCTCTTCACCTACACCACGCTCTCAAGCCGCGCCCGGGCATGTCACAGAGGACCGGAGCACTAGCCTCTCCTAGCACAATGATGATGCTATCAATAAGCGAACAAAAGGATGAGGGCATAGTCATATAATCTAGTATAGTGTTATTCTACTCCACAGGTTTTTGGCTAAAATATATTCATACTTTTCCACCACTGTATGGGTGGCTACAACATCCCGAGACCAATACTCCAGTAGAAGCAGAGGGGCCCCTCCCCCGAATGACAGAGCAAGAGAGAACCCGCGTTAAGACATCCAGCTAACAGGTTAGAGGAGGAACCCCTGGCCTTCCTCTGGAGCCCACCAGGCGCGTAATAGACCGGAGGTAGCAGAGGGTGGAGCCCTGAGCAGAGAAGGCAACAAATATCACCCTCATCATCTCCCTTCCCCGTGAAGACACAGATACATAGCACCGAACACATCCACGGTGGGGTGCCGCGAGCCATGCCGGCTAAGAAAAAGAAGCGTGACGACGAGAAAACAAAGGACACCTCCCCGACAGTCTTCACGGCCGCAGGCCTGTTGGCTTTCAGTGAAGAGGACGCAATAATCAAGATAAAACCTGTTCACGTCGTCACCGCGAGCGTGGTGTTCATACTAGCCGTTCTCGTAGCATCTCTCCTCTAGGCGATAACTCGGCTATCCCCCTGTCTACGTATTTACAGTTCCGCGAGGTGTCCAGGCAAACCTTGGAGCTGCGTCGTGTGCAGGAAGCGTTCCATAAGGCCTACGGTGTACGAGACAACGCTAGAGGAGTCTACGCCACATTCACATGGCTCGTAGAGGAGCTCGGCGAGGTTGCGGAAGCCCTACTGCAGGGAGACAAGACTATGCTAGCCGAAGAGATAGCCGACCTAGTAGCGTGGACGTTAAGCCTGGCCAATATGGTCGGCGTGGATGTCGAGAACGCGCTCTGCGACAAGTACAGCCATGTACTCAAAGAAATCTGTGCTGGCTCCTCTAGCGGGCAATAGGCTAGCGATGCTTCACAGTGGCCAAGATATCCAGCGCGGCGTCTGGGTCGCGCTCAGCGAGCGTCCCCACAACCAATGCGTCTGCGCCGGCATCTAACAGGCTCCTAGCCGCCTCAACGCTTCTAATCCCGCCGCCAGCAACTATCACCAGCCCCGGGCCTCCCTGTTTCGCAGCCCTAACAGCCTCCGCAGGCAATGGCCTCGGCGCCCCACTTCCTGCCTCAAGGTAGAGGAAACGGAGCCCCAACAACTCCGCGGCGGCCGCGTAGGCTGCAACTATGTAGCTGTTCTCGTATGGCACCGGCATAGCCCTACCCACGTGACCTGCCGCGCCCCCATGGCCAACAATGAGGTAGCCGGTCGGTATAGCCTCTAAGCCCAGCTTCTTCACAAGAGGCGCAGCCGCAACCTGTGCACCAATGAGCCAGTACGGGTCAACACTGTTCAACAACGTCATGAATAGTATGGCGTCGGCCTCCCGGGAAAGGTTGCTCAAACCACCAGGGAACAACACGACGGGCAGCCTAACCCCCGCGCCACGCAGCCTCTGTATGTACTCGTCAACATCATACGGCGTTATGTTGAGGCTCCCACCGACCAGCAGCGCGTCAGCCCCGGCCTCCTCGAAGCGCGCGACAACCTCCGGCCCCAGAGGCCGCTCAGGATCAGAGAGGAGAAAGAAGAGACGCTCACCAGCGCCAAGCCTCTCCCTCAGAGCCCTCTCCACTCTCCCCAATCTCCTCACCCTCCTCCGACCCAGCGGCAAGCTCCTCTATGCTAAGCTCCCGCTCACCGCCACCCTCCTTCCTGAACTCAACCTCAATACGGCCCTCAAGGTAGGCATCAAGGAACCTAGAGTACACATCGACGGGCTGGAATATCTCGGGCACCCACATCTCGGCATACAACCCGCAGTTACCGCAACGTATCACAGCCTTAACCTCACCACGCTCATTACGCTCCTTCTTGCGTATCTCCACGCTCAGCGCCCTAGCACCACAATGAGGACACTCAAACACAGTAGGAAGCCTCCTCATAGGCCGCAGCAACTGCGGCTTACGATACTTCCTCCTTCGCCTACCCACAGTCTGGCCACCTCCACGCCCCTGCAACCCAGCGAAAGACCACGAAGCCACCACGGGGCTACAGCGAGACCCCACGAAGAGAAGCCACAGGCACTAGCCCCTAAAGAACTAGAAGCACCCTCCCCTCCAGCCCTCCGGGGAGCTGTAACCCGCCTTCTGTACCTACGGCCGCATCCGACTAAGCGGGCCCGGCGCGCCACTCGCGCGGCCCTCATCGGCGCGCCGCCTTGCTCCCCGGGGGACGGCCGTTTCAACGCACCCCCGCGGGTCCTCGGCGGGTTACTGGCCCCGCGTTGCCGCGGAGCCCTCGCCGCGTCATCGCCATCCCTGCGGGGGCGTGCCGTTTCTGTGCCGTTGCCGCGGGGACTGCCCGCGCCCCTTTCGGGGCCCCGGCGCCGCGGGGAGGGCGGAGTTTCCTCAGGGCCGCCCGCCAGCGGCGGCCCCGTAGCGGCCAGCCCCCCGGGGGGCTGGAGGGGAGGGCCCCCGTACCGCGGAGAGACAGGTAGACCGCGTTGCCCCTCTTAACGAATAGCGCCGGCAGGAGCTGTGGGTCGGGCTCCTCGGCTACGACACGGCTGTCCGTCCTGGGGTCACTGGTTGTGCGGAGAGAACGGGGTCATTGGTCTTCGTGGAGGAGGGGCCAGAGTGGGGCCGCCGCCGGGATTTGAACCCGGGACCTCGGGGTCCACAGCCCCGCGCTCTACCGGCTGAGCTACGGCGGCCTCCCATCCAGCCGCATCACGCGCCGCACGTGTGGCGCGCGTCTTGGACACTACTCGAGGCCGCTGTACCTCATCGCCCCCGTTGGGGGCTCTAGTGGTGGCGGCCCATCCCGTGCCCCTCCCCGCTATGGGGGTGGAACGGGCTTCTCCATGCTGTAGGCTAGGCCTAGGCCGGTACAGGGATTAATAACCGCTAGGGCTTGGGCGCAGGGCTCCCGCGCCCCGGGAGGTGTGTTGCTCTCCTCTGTCCGCTATCCGGGCGTTCGATGGCTGTTCTGCCTGACTACGGCTAGGTAGCCTCACAATAATTATAGTCATAATATTGTATACAGTAATGGTTGAGGCTATGTATGTCTGTGTTGTCTCAGACCCGTGCGTCGTGCGGGGACACAGCGTATCCTGGAGTATCGCTGCGGCGCAGCTCGGGGGGAGGGCTAAGAAGGGGGGCTAGGGCTTTCACTTCAGGCGGCGGCTCCGGGGGCTATGACGAGGGAACCCGGGTTGACCCAGCGGTTTGCCGGGTCAACGCGGCACCGCTAACCCCTCCTCCCGGGGAGGGGGATGGCGGCAAGGCCCGCATCAGAGCCCCCTGCAGCCCGAAAGCCTTATAGCGGCCTCTTTGGTGTTGAGACCTTTCTCCATGGCTGGCGTGTCCCCAGCTTCGGGGGCACGTGTGGGCCGGTAGCTCAGCCTGGAAGAGCGCTCGGTTCGCACCCGAGAGGTCCCGGGTTCAAATCCCGGCCGGTCCACCACCCCCTGCAGCCCCGTTCATCCTCTTTCCATGTCCTCCTTGCCTCGGAGGATACTTCCCGGCCTTGGGGGCTCCTCCCCCTGCCGGTCTGCAAGGGTTTCTAGGAGGGTGTCCAGCTGCCCCGGCGGTGTCTATCCCCTCTCTGCGCGTGGAGGCTTGAGGGGCGTATGCCAGACCTCGTAGTCTATGTCTCCGGTAGTCCCTTCAAGAGGACGAGGCGTGCCGAGTACCGCTACACCCCGGTGAGTGTCGAGGCGGAGGAGCCCATAGCGCCGCTCCTCGAGCCCGAGGTCTACGATGCGCATGGCCTAGTCCTTGTCGCCGATGTCTACAGCGTGTGGCCGGAGGTGGGCGGCCACCGGGCCACAAGCTACCGGGAGATGCTCCACGTGCTCGAGGCCTACATGGGGCGCAGCTGCGGCCGCCGCCTACCAGTCCGCCTATGTGGCCGCGTCACCTACCGCGTACACCCCTGGATGGGGGAGGCGGGCGGCTGGCGCCTCAACGGCAGCCCGGGCGACGCGGCGCTCTACGCCGTCCTCCACGTGGCCCACGCACTGCTGGGGCAGCTTGAGGCGCCCCGCGGCCGCCGCCCCAGGAGGATCTACAGCGTCTACACCGAGGAGCAGCACCCCTGGCAGGCCAGGGTGCAGGAGCTCGCCGCTCAGCTCGCGGCCGCCGCGCTACAGGCGGAGCTCGTCGAGGCAGTCCAGTGGCCACAGCCATACCCCCGCGGCCGCACGCCGCCCCTCATCGACACGGTTGAGCACCGCCGACTAGCCCCCGCCACGGCCCTAGCCCGCCTCCTCGCCGAGCCTAGGCCACGGCCCGGGCCCCTACTATCCCCCAGGGGGCCCCACGCCCCACGTCCCCCACGCCGCGCAGAAGAGGCGGCGCAGCTCTCCGCCGCCGCGGCCCTCATGGCGCGCGGCTGCATGGCCACAGCCTTAGCCGCGGCTGCAGCCGCCGCGGAGAACCCCCTAGAGAGGCTGGCATCGGCGCTCCGAGAGGCAGCCCTGGCCTACGAGGAGGCCACACGTCTCTCGAAGAAGCGGGCCGGAGGCATGGTCGCCCACAGCCTCGAGGCCGGCTACGACGCGGTTGCCGCAGCCGCGGCAGGCGCGGCGGCCATGCAGGCGGTGCTCGAGAGGCTCAGCATGCTGGGCTGGGAGCCCCGCGAGCCTCTCACCCCAAGACAGTTGGGGGCGGTTCTGGAGCTGCTGGGGTGTGGCCGCGACGAGACACCGGAGTCCTGCACAGAGCGGAGCCCCGGGGGCCGCCTCTGGCTCCGGCCCGGCTGCCTCCGCAGGCTCAGGGAGGCCGTGCTCGGCGGCAGCGAAGCCACCGCACCATGATTCTATATTCGCCCCCGTTCGTGGTTCTCTAGACACCCACGTGGTGCCCCCGGCTTCCCGGCGGCGGCGCAGCCGCGACACCGGGCAAAGCCCGGGGCCTGGATGGGCGGCCTAGCCTCCAGCCGGGGGCACACCCCTTCTCCGGCCTCTCGTCCTTCCCGGGTGCCTCCTCCTCTCTCCCTGTGCTCTTCGCCGTAGTAGCCTCCTGCCGCTTCTCTCCCCGCTTCTCTCGCTGGCTATCGGACTGTGCTGGGGCCTCCCGGCAGGAGGGTCCTGGGTTTCACCCTGGAGGGTGTTCCCACGGTGTGTGCCCCGCCTGAGTGTATCGTGTGCCGCAGTTCGTGTTAGTGTGCCGCATCTTTGCTGTGTGTAGGTTTTTGTTGTGTACGTGTTGGAGGGTTAGCGGTGTGTGGTCTGTTCCATGTTTTAGGGTGGCTGTTTATGTCTGGGCGTGTTTGCTGTGCCCATGTTTGTCTCGAAGAAGCAAATTAAAGAGTTGAATGTTTCTAGGTAACACCTCTCCTTATGGTGGCTAGGGTGGCTCTAACCGGTTAACACAATACGTCTGCGAAATACTTAATAACCCTCCAGAGGCGGGTAAGCACTACAACACGGCCGCCCCGCCCGGGGAGAACCCCCGGGAACGGGGGCGGCAGAGGGACGCTGACACAAAATGGAGGCCCAAGTAAGCCCGGGGGCAGTACCCCCGGGATACTTGGGCCTGACGGGGGCCAAGCTCCGCACCCGGAACCCGCCGGGGCCCGGGGCAAACCCGGGCACCGGGGCAGCGGGCGGCACCGGGGTGGCCCGTACAGCACGGGCCCGCCTTGCGGCCGTGACTCCGGTTGATCCTGCCGGACCCGACCGCTATCGGGGTGGGACTAAGCCATGGGAGTCGTGCGCCCCCGGACGCGGGGGCGCGGCGGACGGCTGAGTAACACGTGGCCAACCTACCCTCGGGACGGGGATAACCCCGGGAAACTGGGGCTAATCCCCGATAGGCGAGGGGGCCTGGAACGGGTCCCTCGCCGAAAGGGTGCGCGGAGCTTCCCCGCGCGCCGCCCGAGGATGGGGCTGCGGCCCATCAGGTAGTTGGCGGGGTAACGGCCCGCCAAGCCGATAACGGGTAGGGGCCCTGGGAGGGGGAGCCCCCAGATGGGCACTGAGACAAGGGCCCAGGCCCTACGGGGCGCACCAGGCGCGAAACCTCCGCAATGCGGGCAACCGTGACGGGGTCACCCCGAGTGCCGCCGATAAGGCGGCTGTTCCCCGCTGTAGGAAGGCGGGGGAGTAAGCGGGGGGCAAGTCTGGTGTCAGCCGCCGCGGTAATACCAGCCCCGCGAGCGGTCGGGATGCTTACTGGGCCTAAAGCGCCCGTAGCCGGCCCGGCAAGTCTCCCCCTAAAGCCCCGGGCTCAACCCGGGGAATGGGGGAGATACTGCCGGGCTAGGGGGCGGGAGAGGCCGAGGGTACTCCCGGGGTAGGGGCGAAATCCGATAATCCCGGGAGGACCACCAGTGGCGAAGGCGCTCGGCTGGAACGCGCCCGACGGTGAGGGGCGAAAGCCGGGGGAGCAAACCGGATTAGATACCCGGGTAGTCCCGGCTGTAAACGATGCGGGCTAGGTGTTGGGCGGGCTTGGAGCCCGCCCAGTGCCGCAGGGAAGCCGTTAAGCCCGCCGCCTGGGGAGTACGGCCGCAAGGCTGAAACTTAAAGGAATTGGCGGGGGAGCACCACAAGGGGTGGAGCCTGCGGCTTAATTGGAGTCAACGCCGGGAATCTTACCGGGGGCGACAGCAGGATGACGGCCAGGCTGACGACCTTGCCCGACGCGCTGAGAGGAGGTGCATGGCCGTCGCCAGCTCGTGCCGTGAGGTGTCCGGTTAAGTCCGGCAACGAGCGAGACCCCCACCCCTAGTTGCTACCCCGGGGGCCACCCCGGGGGCACACTAGGGGGACTGCCGCCGTCTAAGGCGGAGGAAGGAGGGGGCCACGGCAGGTCAGCATGCCCCGAATCCCCCGGGCTGCACGCGGGCTACAATGGCGGGGACAGCGGGATCCGACCCCGAAAGGGGGAGGTAATCCCTCAAACCCCGCCGCAGTTGGGATCGAGGGCTGCAACTCGCCCTCGTGAACGCGGAATCCCTAGTAACCGCGCGTTAGCATCGCGCGGTGAATACGTCCCTGCTCCTTGCACACACCGCCCGTCGCTCCACCCGAGCGGGGGAGGGGTGAGGCCCTGCCCCCCGGGGCAACCCCCCGGGGGGTGGGGCCGAACTCCTCCCCCGCGAGGGGGGAGAAGTCGTAACAAGGTAGCCGTAGGGGAACCTGCGGCTGGATCACCTCCTGTGGCAGCAAGGGGGCCCGATCACCGGGCCACTCCGGGAGCCCGACCGCCCCGGTGCCCGGGGCCCTAATGGGTCCCGGCGGGTTCTCAGGTGCCCAGGGGTTGGCCAGACCGGGCCCTGGGCCCCGCCCTGAGCGGGTCCCACGGCACGTAAGCCGCCCGGTGGATGGCTCGGCTCGGGCGCCGAGGAAGGGCGCGGCAAGCGGCGATATGCCCGGGGTAGGCGCATGCAGCCGTTGAACCCGGGATCCCCGAATGGGGCCTCCTGCCGGGGGCGAAGAGCCCCCGGCGCCCGGGAAACCCGCAAGGGGAGTACCGGGCGGGAACCCCCCGAACGGAAACATCTTAGTAGGGGGAGGAAAAGAAAGCAACAGCGATCCCCTGAGTAGGGGCGACCGAAAGGGGGAGAGCCCAAACCAATCCTCCGCGGGATAACCGCGGAGGGATGAGGGGTTGCGGCTCCGCGGCTGGGGCCTCGAGCCCCAGCGGGCCGACCCCAGGTAGCCGAAGTGGGCTGGAATGCCCCGCCGTAGAGGGTGAGAGCCCCGTAGGCTAAACCTGGGGGGCCCGCGCCGCGGAGCAGAGTACCACGGCTTGGTTCTGCCGTGGGAAGCCTGGGAGTCACCGACTCCCAAGGCTAAATACGTCCCGAGACCGATAGCGTACTATGTACCGTGAGGGAAAGCTGAAAAGCACCCCGGAAGGGGGGTGAAAAGAGCCTGAAACCGGGCGGCTAATCACGGGGCGGCCCGAAAGCGAGGAGGCCCCCCCGAAGGAAACCGGCGCGAGCCGGGAGTACGAGGGGGGCGGAGCAGGGTCGCCCCGTCCGTCTTGAAACACGGGCCGGGGAGTTCACGGCCGTGGCGAGCCTAAGGGGTTCACCCCCGAAGGCGTAGGGAAACCGACGAGCCCGCAGCGGGCCTCGAGCCCGCGAGGGGCGGGGTCCCAAAGGGCCCGGAGTCACGGCCGTGAGACCAGAAACCGGGCGATCTAGGCGGGGGCAGGGTGAAGCCGGGCGAAAGCCCGGTGGAGGCCCGAAGGGGTTCTGACGTGCAATTCGTTCCCCTGACCCCCGTCTAGGGGTGAAAGGCCAATCTAGCCCGGTGATAGCTGGTTCCCGCCGAAGTGCCTCGCAGGGCAGCGCCGCCGGAGGGCGGGCCGCGGGGTAGAGCACTGATTGGGGGTGCAGGGGGCGTGACAGCCCCCGGCCCCCTATCAAACTCCGAACCCGCGGCCGCCGTAGATGGCGGCAGTGGGGCTCCCCGGGGTAAGCCCGGGGGCCGAGAGGGGAACAACCCAGACCGGGGTTAAGGCCCCCAAGGGCCGGCTAAGTGCCAACGAAAGGGCGTCCTCGGCCTCAGACAGCGGGGAGGTGGGCCTAACAGCAGCCATCCTCTAAGGAGTGCGTAACAGCTCACCCGCCGAGGCCGAGGGCCCCGAAGATATGTCGGGGCTCAAGCCGGCCGCCGAGACCCCGGGGGAGGCCCGCTATGCGGGCCTCATCCGGTAGGCGGGCGCCGGGGCGGCGTAGAAGGCGGGCCGCGAGGTCCGCTGGAGCCGCTCCGGGTGCGGATCCCGGCGGTAGTAACAGCGAAGAGGGGTGAGAATCCCCTCCGCCGGAAAGGGCTAGGGTTCCTCGGCAACGGTCGTCGGCCGAGGGTGAGTCGGTCCTAACCGGGGCCGTAACACGGACCCCGGGAAAGGGAAACGGGTTAACATTCCCGTACCGCGGGGGTAGGTGCGGCAACGCAAGCCCCGCCTCCGACGCCTCCGGGTAGGCGGACCGGGGGCCCCCGAAGGGGGGCGACCCGGCTAACCGCTGAAGGCCGGGGAGAGCCGTAATGGCGAGAACCGGCCGAAGGCGGGAATGGGGGGCCGTTAGGCCCCTTCCGCCGATCCCGGGGGCCCTTGAAAAGGGGGCGGGGAACGATCCCCCGCGCCCGTACCGAGAACCGACACTGGTGCCCCTGGGTGAGAAGCCCACAGGCGTCTGGGGGCTAACCCGGGCCAGGGAACTCGGCAAATTGGCCCCGTAACTTCGGGAGAAGGGGTGCCTGCGGCCTGGGGGTAAACCCCCTGGGCCGCAGGTCGCAGTGCCTAGGGGGGCCTGACTGTTTAATAAAAACATAGGTCCCCGCAAGCCCGAAAGGGTGTGTACGGGGGCCGAATCCTGGCCACTGGCGGTCCGTGAAACCGGGGTTCAACCCGGCGAAGCGCCGCTGAAGGCCGGGAGTAACTCTGACTCTCTTAAGGTAGCCAAATGCCTTGCCGGGTAAGTTCCGGCGCGCATGAATGGATCAACGAGGTCCCCACTGTCCTGGCCCGGGGCCCCGTGAACCCACGGAGCCGGTGCACAGGCCGGCATCCCCCCGCAGGGCGAGAAGACCCCGTGGAGCTTTACCGCAGCCTGGGGTGGCCCTCCGGGCCTGGGTGCGTAGCGTAGGTGGGAGCCGATGAGCCACCCTCTCCGGGGGGTGGGGAGGCGCCAATGAAACACCACCCACCCAGGCCCGGGGGGCTTACCCCCGGCCGTGTGCCGGGGGGACAGCCCCAGGTGGGCGGTTTGGCTGGGGCGGCACGCCCGCGAAAAGGTAACACGGGCGCCCAAAGGTCGGCTCAGGCGGGTCAGAGCTCCGCCGTAGAGTGCAAGGGCAAAAGCCGGCCTGACCGGACCCCGAACAGCAACGGGTCCGGCCGGGAAACCGCGGCCTAGCGAACGCTCGTGCCCCCCTCGGTGGGGGCCGGGCATGACAGAAAAGTTACCCCGGGGATAACAGAGTCGTCGCGGGCGAGAGCTCCCATCGACCCCGCGGTTTGCTACATCGATGTCGGCTCTTCCCATCCTGGGGGTGCAGCAGCCCCCAAGGGTGGGGCTGCCCGCCCATTAAAGGGGAACGTGAGCTGGGTTTAGACCGTCGTGAGACAGGTCGGACTCTACCCGCGGGGGGTGTGGGCCGCCTGAGGGGAAGGTGCCCCTAGTACGAGAGGAACGGGGCGCCGCGGCCTCTAGTGTACCGGTTGTCCGGCAGGGCAGCGCCGGGCAGCCACGCCGTAGGGGGTAACCGCTGAAAGCATCTAAGCGGGAACCCCTCCCCGAAAAGAGGCGGCCGCCCGGCCTCCTCTGGGGGCCGGGCCCGGGCTCCCGTAGAAGACGGGGTTGATGGGGCGGGGGTGTAAGCCCCGAGGGGGCTTGTCCCCCGAGGGGTTCAGCCCGCCGCTCCCAATCGCCCGGACGCCGTGGGGGCTTCTCGCTCAGGGGCGGGCTGCGCGCTGTATAGTACTGCGCGGCCCGCGCTCCGGGGCCCAGGGCCCGGGGCCAAAACCCCTGGGCACCGCGAGGGGTGCGGGGCTTGGCCCCCGTTTCCTGTAGCGCGTCCCTCAATAACGCCTCCTATCGAACCCCAGCTGCTCAAGGCCTGTTTCCTTGTTGTGGCTGCCTTCTGCTTCTGGTTTGGGCTTTTGGTTTGGGCTTTCGTGTCTACGTGTGCCCCTCTCCTTGCTGTGGTTTAACGGGTTGACTTCTTTTGGCGTCGGCGTTGTTATGGCTCTTCTCTTCTTGGCTCCTTTCTGGTGGCTAGGGGTGTGTTTCGCGGGGGATAGTAGGGCGGCGTTGTGGATGCTTGCGGGGTCGTATTGTTGCTATATATGCGGGTGTGGGCTGCCTGGTCCCCAGGGTTGGGGTGTTGACGTGTCTTGCTGCGGGCGGGTATCCATGAGCTTATTCCGGTTATCGTGTTGACGGCTGTTGGTGTTGCGTTGACTTTTGCTGTCGTCGGGTATATGTTGGGCATTTGGGGGCATTTGGGGCAGAGGAATACGGAGCTTCTCCGGCTGGGCGTTGATAGCGCGGTTACGTGGTGTACGTTGAGCAATGGGTCTAGGGTTCGTGTGCTCGCGGTGCAGTACTTTAACCCTGGTCTTCGCGACACGGTTGTGTATCGTGTTGAGGTGCTTGGTTATGGCTGGTTCTTGGTGCGGTATAGTGTGGACTATTGGGGGCCTCCGGAGGGCTGTGTGAATGTGAGCTTGGTGGAGGTTCCCCCGGAGGGTCTGGTGTTGAAGCATGGGTCTCGTGGATGGTTCTACGTGGTGTTGCCGGAGTGGCTGGCTGGGAGGCTGCATAGTGGGCTCTATGTTGATATACGTATCTATACCCGGTTTGGGGCGCTGTTCTTGCAGCATGTCCCTGTGAGGTAGCGTGTCTCGTGTCCCCTTTTTGTTCCGGGTTGGCTTTCTCCTGGGGGTGGCTGGGGTGGTTTGCTGGAAGCTTGTGAGGGACCGGGTTGGGGAGGAGCTTCTCCGAGAGGGTGGCAATGTCCGTGTCTTCCGTGTGGGCGGCGAGGATTTGGAGAGGCTGTTGCGGGCTAAGATAGTGGAGGAGGCTATGGAGCTGGCTGAGGGTGGGGATTTGGAGGAGGCTGCGGATCTGCTTGAGGCTCTGTATGAGTGGCTTCGTGTGCGGGGCGTCGAGCCGGGTAGGGTGGAGGAGCTGAGGCTGGCTAAGAAGAGGGAGAGGGGCGGGTTTGGGGCTGGTTTTGTCGCTGTGTGGCTTGATCGTGACGTGTGTTAGGGCCACTCGTTTTCGGCGAGTATGTGGCGGAGTATGCGGCGTATGCTGACTACTCCGAGCACGTGTCTCTTGTTGTCGACTACTGGTATGTGGCGTATGCCGTGTTGTATCATCTTCTGGGCCAGCTGGGGGATGGGCTCGTCTGGTGACGCTGTTACGAGCTCGCGTGTCATAACGTCTGCGAGCTTCATGTTGAGTGCTTCTGGGCCTCTTGCGGCGAGCTGGTGGACTATGTCGCGCTCGGTGACTATGCCGACTATGCGGCCTTGGTCGTCGACTACGGGTAGGCTGCCTATGTTGTGTTCTGCGAGCTTACGGGCGGCGTCGAGGAGTGTCTCGTCGGGGGTGGCGGTGACGGGCGGCTCGTCGCGGATGAGGTCGCGGGCGCGGAGCTGGGGCATGGTGTGGCTGCCTCCTGGGGTTTCTCTTCCCTCTACCTGTTTTAGGCAGTGGCTGTGGGGTTTACGGGTTGCCCCGTGGCGGCGTGGCGGGCTAGCAGCTTCTCCGCGTGGCGGCGGAAACGTGTCCACCATTCCCTGGCGGCGTCGGGGTCTGTGGCTAGCCTTGCCGCCCACTCGTGGGCCCCGGTCTCGGCGGCTATCGAGGCGACCATGTCTATGGTTTTCCTTGACTCCCATGGCCTGGGGTCTGCGCCTGCCTGCTCCTGGTAGCGGGATATCTCTAGCAGCTTCGTG
>Ga0256838_1000077_pt1 | contig 71954 bp, 65 predicted proteins | sample 4571419metaG_FD_185978 | JGI IMG/M metagenome (GOLD analysis project Ga0256838, IMG submission 185978) | Hydrothermal vent microbial communities from Guaymas Basin, Mexico - 4571-419 | ecosystem: Environmental > Aquatic > Marine > Hydrothermal vents | place: Mexico: Guaymas Basin | collected... | reverse complement strand
AAGTATTCCCTGAGTTCTCCGCTCAATGGGGAATAAGGGATAGTATTTCCTACCCCCTTTAAGGGTGGTAGCGAAGGATATTTTGTGAGTAGTATGTATCATTTTTGATACTACTCACAAGATGTCCAAAGAGACAGCTCTGGGGGAAAATTTCCCTCTTATGGAAAAGAAACCTTTAATAGAACACTTGGAGGAATTAAGGAGAAGGCTCTTTGTTATAGCCGTTTCAATTTTTGTTTTTTCAATCTTATCCTTTTTTATAGCCCAAGATATTTATGAAATACTTAAATACCCCGCCTTGAAATATTATCCCAACCTCCAGTTTGTTACCCTAACCCCCACAAGTGCCTTTTTTGTTCTAATGAAAATATCCCTCATTTGCGGAATTATTTTTTCCTTCCCTGTAATTTTTTACCAAGCTTGGAAATTTATAGAACCGGGACTTTTGGAGAAGGAGAAAAAACTGCTTTATCCCCTTTTGGGAGTGGCAATTATCCTGTTCCTGTTGGGGGTCTTTTTCGCCTACTTTGCCGTCCTACCGGTGGCCTTGAGGTTCCTAATAGGGGTGGGTATAGATATTTTGAAGGTAACCCCCTTAATGTCGATAGACCTCTATACATCCTTTGTCCTAAAGTTGGTTTTAGCCTTTGGCTTCCTCTTTCAGTTGCCCATAGTTATGTATGTTTTGACCTCCCTAGGGGTGGTAAAAATCGAAACCTGGAAAAAGTGGAGAAAACCCTTTATAGTCCTCGCCTTTGTTATAGGGGCAATAATAGCCCCCGATTGGATGACCCAAATTTTAATAGCCGTTCCTTTGTTGGTTCTTTATGAGGTTGCTTTAAGATTCAACGAGTGGATGGCTAAAAAAAGAGAAAGTAAACCCCTTTAGGTTTACTCCAAATTATCTTCCACAGGAAGTTCTTCTTTTCCTTTATAGTGTCCGCAGAAGGGGCAAACCCTGTGCGGTTTTATTAGCTCTCCGCAGTTGGGGCAGGGAACCAAGTTTTTAGGTTGAACCTTTCTATACCAATGGGCTTTTCTCATAGCGGTTTTAGCTTTAGATTTCCTCGCCTTAGGAACTGCCATCGCTCTCTCCTCCTTTTGTTTTTAAGGCCAAACTTTAAAGTATAGCATGACAAGGAAAACAAAACCAAAAGCCGATAAAGGTTATTAACACCAATTAACCGAACCTTCCCGTAATGTAATCTTCGGTAAGCTTTTCCTTCGGTGCGGTAAATAGTTGTTCGGTGGGGGCAAACTCTATTATTTCACCCAAATACATAAAGGCGGTATAGTCCGAAACCCGTGCCGCCTGTTGCATATTGTGGGTTACGATGATTATTGTTATCGATTTTCTAAGCTCTATAACCAGCTCCTCTATTTTGGCGGTTGAAATGGGGTCGAGCGCCGAAGTGGGTTCGTCAAACAATAGAACTTCGGGTTCAACCGCCACCGCACGGGCTATAACCAGCCTTTGCTGTTGTCCTCCCGATAGGGAAAAGGCGCTGTCGTGAAGGCGGTCTTTAACCTCCTCCCACAGGGCCGCCTTTCTAAGGGCATCTTCCACGCGGGCTTCGAGCTCGCTTTTGTCCTTTATCCCCTTTAATCGCAAACCGAAGGCCACATTATCGAATATCGACATAGGAAAGGGGGTAGGTTTTTGGAAAACCATTCCAATACGGGAACGGAGTTCTATAAGGTCTATATCGTCCGACAGAATATTTATCTTGTCAGGATAAAGTATTATTTCACCTTCGTAACGGTTGCCCGGATAGAGGTCATGCATTCGGTTAAAGCACCTGAGCAGGGTAGTTTTACCGCAACCCGAAGGCCCGATAAGGGCGGTAACCTTCTTTTCGGCTATGGGAAGATTTATGTTTTTAAGGGCGTGGTGTCCGCCGTAGTAGAAATTAAGATTTTTAACCTCCAACTTTAGGGGGTCGCTAACCGGAGCAATGTAGGCCATTGGTAGGTTTAAAAATTCTAAAAGCAACCCTCCACAAAGGATTTATAAAAACTTTCCTTTCAAGGTTGAAAGCGTTAATTTTCCCAAACTATGTTGGTAGCGGTAGTCGGTTCTTGTCCCCTATCGGTTAAACCTGTTGTTAAATACCTTTTAGAGTTAGGTTTAAAAGTGGCCCTTATTACGGAAATTGAAAAAGACCTCCCTCTAACGGAAAACTTGGAGGTAATAAACCCTAAAAGAGGTTTTAATGCAATTTTGGGAACCTTCAAAGTTTTAAAACCTGAGATTGTTATAAACCTAACGGGTTTCCTTTGCGAGGAAGACCAAAACGAGTATCTCCAAAAGTTGGAAGAATATACCCAAAAGTTGGTGGAGATAGCAAAAGAAACCTTCATAAATAGGTTTGTGCATTTCTCCTCCTGCCGTGTGGGGGACTATTTCGGCGACGAGTTTTATAAACTCCATTTTAGGTTGGAAAAATTGATAACCCAAAGCGGGTTGAAATACACAGTTTTTAAACCCTCTTTGGTTATAACAAATCACTCTTTCCTAATGGAGGAAATTCGGCAGTTGGCAAAAACTTCCCCCGTTGTGGTTGTGCCCAAAGTTAGAACCCAACCTATCCATATGGATAACATTCTTTTGGCGATAGAGAAAGCCGTTAAAGACGATGTTTTAGAAAACAAAGTTTGCGAATTGGGGGGCCCTCAAATAATGTCCCTAAAAAGGGTAATGGAAGAGTTATTTGCCGCCGCGGGAGTGGAACGTAATGTTATAGAGGTTCCCCGCTATTTGTTCCCGTTAACCCTGCCCGTTTTGAAAAAGTTGTCAATAATGACCTTCGACCAAATCGAGAGGGTAAAAATTCACAGCTTTTGCTTTGAGAATTGCACCCCCTCGATAACAGCCCTTGTAAAAGACCCTTTTGAATTTTAAAAACTAAAAAAGTGCTTTAGCAATAATTGCAACCAACACTTGGATAAAGGTAAAAAACAACGCCCAAAGGTAGGTTTTAAACCTTCCCCAATCTTTCCTAAAAAAGAGAAAAGAAAAAATAACGCTCAAAGGTAGGGCGGATAAAAATAAAATTGCCTCGAAAAGGTAGTTTTCCCAAAACTTTTTATTTTTCCAAGAAAGGGTAGGTTTTTCGACAATATTTAAGGTATACCTTTGGGTGTTCATTAAAGTGTAGAAATTTCCCTGCCTGGAAAACAAAGAAGCATCTTCCAATACAAGGATACCGTTGGGTAGAAGTTTCCCTTCCCGTGCGGTTGCAATATCTTCCCCAATCTTTATAACAATTTTCCTAAATTTGTTTCCTTCTCTATCTTCAAAAAACACCGAGAGTTGGTCAAAACTTTGAAAGCTTTTTGGTGGAAGGGTTAATAAAACCTTCTCGCTAAATTTAAACTTTAAAAACTTTGTTAGATAGGAAAGTTTCTGATAGTTTATTACCAACGATAGACTACTTCCTAAAAAGACAACCAAAAAGAGGGGAATTATTAAAGTTTTCACAATCTTACTTTGAGATATTCCAAAACTGTAAAAGGTATGAAGAAGTCTATACTCCTTAAGGTAAAAGAGGGTATCGGCTAACGCCGGCATAACGGCAAAAGCCAAAGAGAGGAAAAAGGTAAATATAACCAACAGCAGAAGATAACTTAAAACGAGTTCCAAGGGTAGGGAAAAAATTAAATAAACGGTCTGAAAAAGTTGAAAAACTATAACCAAGACCGCAAAAAGGAAGGAAAAAGCTACAAGCCTTTTGAGGAAGTGGGATATTAAATACCACCTAAAGAGCATACCAATCAATGGTATTCCACAATAACAACCCCACCCCAGGCACCTATACGGACTATTTTTCCATCATCGGTTTTAAAGGTAACCACCCCGGTGTGGGTTTTTAAATTCCCTTCACTTTCTTCGAACCAGACATATCCCTTCCCGTGGTAGGTTTTAACAGGTTTTTCACTACCAGCAGGGTAAACGTAAACGGTAAAAGGCCCCCCGGTAATCTTTAGAAGGGTTTTCTCAAACTTTGTTCCAAACTTTGATTGAACCAACCAGTAAGCTCCACCTAACAAAAGAAGAACCAAAGCACCCACCGCTATAACAATTCCTTTCTTCATAGGAAATATTTAAACATGGGCCTTAACAATAGAATCCTATGAAAATAACCGTAGATGTTTGCGAAATATACAAAACCATACAGGGGGAAGGTTTTTTAATAGGTTCCCCCGTTACCTTGGTTAGATTTCAAGGTTGTAATATTTACTGCAGTTGGTGCGATACAAAATATGCAATCCCGAAAAAGGAAGATACAAAAAGAGACCTCTACGAGGTTTTGGAAGAAATTGAAAAACTGGGGCGGGAACATATTTTAATAACGGGCGGTGAACCCTTTTATCACCAGTCGCTCTTGCCTTTTACGGCCGCTTTAATAAGGAGAAACCATTTTGTTCAAATTGAAACCAACGGCACGCTGTGGATTGAAGGCTTTGAACTACTCGATAGGAAAAAGCTTTATTTCAGCGTTTCTCCCAAATATTCGGTGGACTATAAAATCCACCCAGCGTTTCAAAAATACTGCGATGAGTTGAAATTTGTGGTTGACGATAACCTTACTTTGGAAGTTTTACTTAGGGATGAATTCCTACCTTTGGTAAAAGAAAAAAAATTAATCCTCCAACCTGAGGGTAATAAAGAGAAATACCTTCAAAAGAGTTTGAAACTTATAGATAAGCTCCTACAGTTGGGACTATATGCTAGGTTAATACCTCAGTTGCACAAATTGGTAAATCTACCTTAGTTTCCAACTGTTGAGATTTTGGTTCTACAGGTTCAACTTCTACTTTGCTATAGATATCCTCTCCGGTTCCTACGGGCACGAGAAAGGGAGAAAAGAAAAAACCTTAAAGGGAATATCCGAACATTTTGACCAACTCGGGGCGGTCTCTCCAGTCTTCTTTAACCCTAACCCAAAGTTGGAGATAAACAGGTTTACCCAAAATAAGTTGGAGCTCTTCGCGGGCCCGTTTACCGATTTCTTTAAGGCGTTGGCCCTTTTTACCGATAATGATGGGTTTTAGACTTTCACGGCTGACAATTATTTCACCGCTTATAACCAACATATCGGGGTTTTTATCTCCGGGCTTTATTTCATTGATAACAACGGCCACCTCTTGGGGAACTTCGTCGTGGGTAAGTTGGAGGATTTTTTCCCTGACTATTTCGGCAACGTAAAGCCTCAAAGGCAGGTCTATGGTCATATCTTCGGGAAATAGAGGTTCCCCTTCGGGGAGATATTTTTTTATTGTTTCCAACAACCTTTTAACGTTGGTGCCTTTTTTGGCCGAAATGGGTATTATTTCGGCGAAGTTGTACATTTTTGCACTTTCTTCGATAATAGGCAAAACCTCGTCGGCCTTCTTCAGTTTATCTATTTTGTTAATGACCAAAATAACCGGTTTGTTCAACGGTTTTACATACTTTTCAAAAATTTCCCTGTCCTGTTTAGTCCAAGGACGGTGGGCCTCTATCATAAACAGAATAACATCGGCGTCTTGTAGGGAGGTAGTGGCCATTTCAATCATGGCCTTTTCCATAGCGTCCTGTTCTCGGTAAATTCCCGGGGTATCAAGAAAAACTATCTGAGCGTCAGGCTCGTTTTTTATACCCAACAACCTTATTCGGGTAGTTCCCGGCTTGTCGGTAACTATGGAAACCTTGGTGCCAATAAGGGCATTTATTAAGGTAGATTTTCCTACGTTGGGTTTACCCACAAGGGTCACATAGCCAACCTTCTTTTTGGGTTTTTCTTTTTCAGAGGCAAACTTTTCTTGGTAATATTGGAGCAAATCCTCCCCTTGCTCGGGAGTTTTATTTTCCCCTTCATTGGTAGCTGTTGGGGTTGTAGCCCCTTCCCGGGTTTCTTTAACCTTTTTTACCTTATCGGTTTCGTTAGTTTTTTCTTCCTCTAAAGGTTTTTTTTCTTGATTTTCCATAAGGAGGAAAATTTAAGAAAGGCTTTTGGAAAAACAAAAATTAAAGAGACAACCCAATTTAAAAATTGATGTATACCAAAGAACAAGAAAAGGAACTGCTGGATAAAACCTACCGCCTGCTGGAAAACTTAGACAAAATTCTTCAAATAAAGGATAAAAAAGAGGCTGAAAAAATAATCAACGACCTTAGGGAGGTTATACGTTTCCACGACTACAAATACTATGTAGAAAACAATCCTGTAATTAGCGACTACGACTACGACCGCCTTTTCCACGCTTTGAAAAAGTTGGAAGAGCGTTTCCCCGACCTTATAACCCCCGACAGCCCAACCCAACGGGTAGCCTCCGATATAACCGAAAAATTCCCTGTAGTCAAACACCTTACCCCAATGCTCTCGTTGGATAATACCTATTCGCCCGAAGATTTACGCCAATGGGACGAAAGGGTTAAGAAACTTTTGGGCGTTGACCAAGTGGAGTATTGCGTCGAACCAAAGTATGACGGGGCGGGAATAGCGTTAGTCTACCGAGACGACCTATTTGTTAGGGGGGCTACAAGGGGCGATGGAATTGAAGGGGAAGATATAACCAACAACCTAAAAACAATAAAAACCATTCCCCTGAGGGCGCCCTTTTCCAAATACGGTATAAAACTGGCCGAAATCCGCGGCGAGGTTTTAATGGACAAAGAAACCTTTAAAAAGCTAAATGAAGAAAGAATGGAAGAAGGTTTGCCGCCCTTTGCCAACCCCCGAAATGCCGCGGCCGGTTCCATAAGATTGCAAGACCCCAGGGAGGTGGCAAAAAGGAACCTCGTTGCGGTGGTTTATCAACTATCCTATGCCGAAGACAAAGAGGGTCGCAAAGTTTTTCCCGAAACCCACTATGAGGCTATCCAAATGCTCCACAATTTGGGTTTTAAAACTCCCCTACCCGATATGAAGGTTTGCAAAGATATAGAGGAGGTAATTCAATACTGCCAAGAGTGGGAGGAAAAAAGACACTCCTACCCCTTCGACTTGGACGGAATGGTTATAAAAGTAAACCAAACCAAATATTGGGAAAAATTGGGTTATACCTCCCACCACCCCCGTTGGGCGATAGCTTACAAATTCAAACCCGACCAAGCTATAACCCAATTGGAAAATGTAACCTTCCAAGTAGGTCGGACTGGTGTAATAACCCCTGTTGGGGAACTAAAACCTGTTCAACTGGGGGGCGTGGTAGTTTCAAGGGTTTCCCTCTTCAACGAGGACTTTATTAAGGAAAAGGATTTAAGGATAGGCGACTGGGTTGTAGTAATAAGGGCGGGAGGAGTTATTCCCTACATAGACAGGGTTTTAAAAGAGCGTAGAACAGGGCAAGAAAAGCCTATCGAATTTCCAAAAAATTGCCCCTCCTGCGGTTCGCCGCTGGTTAAGCTTCCCGGTGAGGTGGCTTGGCGTTGTATAAACATCGCCTGCCCCGCCCAAGTGGTTCAAAGGATTAAACACTGGGCTTCCCGCGAAGCTATGGACATCCGCGGTTTGGGGGAAATGACCGCCAAACAGCTTTATAACCACGGGTTGGTTAAAGATATCGGAGACCTCTACTACCTAAAGTTGGAAGATTTAATAAGGCTTCCCGGTTGGGGTATTAAGAAAGCTAAAAACCTTCTGGAGGAAATAGAAAAATCCAAAAACCGACCCCTTTATAGGGTTCTTTACGGTTTAGGAATCCGCTATGTGGGTTTAGTTAACGCCAAACGGATAGCCGAGCATATAAACAGTATTTGGGACCTCAAAGATATGCCCTTAGAGAGACTAATGTCCATTGAGGGGATAGGTTTTATAGTTGCCAAAAGTATTAAAGAATTCTTTTCCAACGAAAGGAACCTAGAAGTTTTAAAGAAACTGGAAAAGGCGGGAGTAAAACTTTCCAAAAGCCCCGAAGAGGAAGAAAAAAAATTGGATGTCCTCAAAGGGAAAACTTTTGTATTTACAGGAACCTTAAAATGTTGCTCGCGGGAAGTTGCCGGCAAAATTGTTGAAGCTCTGGGAGGCAAATTTTCCAACAGCGTAACTTCCAGAACCACCTATTTAGTTGTTGGTGAGGAACCCGGTAAAACAAAACTCCAAAAGGCTCAAAAACTTAAAACTGTCCAAATTATTGACGAAGAACAATTCCTAAAGCTGATAGAGCCCTACGTAAACATAGACCTTTTAAGGAAGGGAGAACACATAACCCAATTCCAACCGGAGAAAATTTTAAAATTCCTCCAAAAGGAAGCTAAAAAAGAAGCTTCTTCCGAAGGAAAGGAAAACAAAAATCAACCTAACAATTTAACGGGTGAGGAAAACCAAAATAAAACCCAACAAGAAAAGAAAAGTTCCACCACCAAAGGAAAAACACTTTTTGACCTATTGAAGGAGAAAACCGAAAATAAAACTCAAACCTCTGAAGGGAAAGAAAAAAAGAATAAATAACCAACTTTAGGTTTTATCTTCTTTTAAATCCTTTCTTTGGTATTTACGTTTTCTAATTTCGGCCAAAGTAGGGCCGATTTTAACCAATCCCAGTTCGGTAATTTCCATAAGGTGGAGTTTGGTATCGTGGCCGCAAAGACGACAGCCGTCTATGCGGAAAAATCTAACCAAATCACCTATTTCGGCACCGTAAAGCCGGGCCTGATAGGGATTTATAACCAGTTCTTTGGCTACCACGAAAGTGCAATCCACTATATGGCTTACCGCATAACCACCCGCCGCTTCGGCCGACAACTCTTCATGACCACTCCGCTTTTGGGAAACAAAAATAGCCGTTTGATACCATTTTTTCATAAAGTTGAAGAACTGCCTAACAATTTGCCGAGCTAACATTTCCTTAGCCTCAAAAAGGCCGGTAATGGAGTCGATAATTGTAAATTTAGGTTTGTAAGTGCGGTAAACGTAAGCGAGAGTTTCAAACATGTCGGGAAGGTTATTTCTAAGTTTGTGGTTGGAAGCGGCGTCTATAAGAATTATGTTGTTTTCAAACTCTTCAAACTTTAACCCCATTGCGGTGGCCCTTTCCTTTAGACCTACAGCAACAAAGGGGGCTGGGCTTTCTACAGTAACAAAAACCACCTTTTCCCCGCGGGATGCCTGTTTAACCGTAAATTGCTCCGCCATTAGGGATTTACCCGTATCGGAAACCCCGGTTAGGTTTATAACCGAATAGCGGGGAATACCTCCGAGGGATTTTTTTATAACCTTTCCCGTTTTAGGGTCTATTTCAGCCTTATAGAAAAGCTCGTCCAGGCCCTCTATTCCGGTGGGCACTCCTTCTATTTTGGGGGCTTTTTCTATAGCTTCCTTACCGAGCCAAATAGCCTCTTTTACCACTTGGGGTTTGTGATATTCTTCCTCGGGAGGGAAGAATTTTTTATCTACCATATCTATTAAAATAAGCACTCAATTTTTTTCTTCTTTCCTCTCAAGGTTAATTTATACTTAAAAACCCTTTTCAAGGAGAAATGACAAAAATGATAGTAAAGGAAAGGGTTGTTATTTTTATTGACGGTTCTAACATTTTTCACGCAATTAGGGCTTTGAATATAAAAATTGATTACCGCAAATTGGTCAATTTCCTATCCAGAGATAAATACCTTATAAGGGCTTATTACTACTCTTCCATGCCGAGGGTCGAAGATGTAGAGAAAGAAACCCCCGAGTGGGACAGTTTAATGCGTCAAAGGAAGTTCATAAACGAACTGAAAAATATGGGCATAAAACCGAGAATGGCCAACCTAAGAAAATTGGCCACCGGCGAATGGTTGGAAAAGGAAGTTGACATAATGCTGGCTACCGACATGTTGGCCATGGCCTTTAGAGATGCCTACGATACCGCAATATTGGTAAGCGGGGATAGCGATTTTTGTTATACGGTGGAAACAATACAAGATTTGGGCAAAAGGGTTATAAATGCCACCTTCAAGAAAAACAGCTCCCCGCTTTTGAGGGCGGTGGCCGACGAGGTTATTATTCTCGACGACCACATACAGGAATTTGTGATGGAAAAACCCAAACCTAAGGAGGAACCTCAACAACCTCCCCAACCTAAAGAGGAGATTAAAAAAGAAGAACCCAAAAAGAAAGGTTTCTGGGAAAAACTTAAAGAGTTATTTACGATTTAAAACGCCAGAATGCTCCCTATTTTAATGGGGAAATGAATGGCGTTTTTAGTAAAATTTTTTTTAGTAAAATTTTAAAAAGAGGTATTGATTTTTTTTGAAAAATGTGGTATAAAATCGATGAAAGAAACCTACATCGGTGGTGGCTTTAAGCCACCCCGTAGGGGGGACAGGCACGCCCCACCACCTATTTTGGGTGGTGATAGCTCGCCTTCACAAAGAAGGCGAGAAACCCCTCACTTTAGTGAGGGGAGTGTCATCTACAAAAATGGGACAATAGAAGGCGGGGTAAAAATTAAAAAAAAACCTTAAAGGGTAAGTGTTAAAAGTTCCCTTCCTAAAGAAGAAAGAAAAGAAAATTAACCTTCGGAAGGAGAAGTTTCCAACTGTTGAGATTTAGGTTCTACAGGTTCAACTTCTACTTTGCTATAGATATCCTCCCCGGTTCCTACGGGCACGAGGTTACCTATAATAACGTTTTCTTTCAATCCTTTTAGCTCGTCCACTTTTCCTTCACAGGCCGCGTCGGTCAACACTTTAGTTGTTTCTTGGAAAGATGCGGCGGCTATCCAGGATTTGGTATGTAAGGCCGCTTTGGTAATACCTACGAGAACGGGCTCCGCTTTGGGGAGTTTACCGCCTACTTCTTTGAGGCGTTTAATTTCTTCTTCAAAGTCTTCTTTATCCACAATTTCTCTAACAATAAAGCGGGAGTCGCCGGGGTCGGTAATTCTGACCTTTCTCAACATTTGACGAACAATTATTTCGAAGTGTTTGTCGTGGATATCCACACCCTGTAGACGGTAAACCATTTGAACTTCCTTAATTAGGAATTTTTGGAGTTCTTCCACACCTTTGATTCTTAAAATTTCGTGAGGGTTGGGTGTTCCGTCGGTTAGAGGGTCTCCGGCCGCCACCTTATCACCATCTTTCACAAGGAGGAATTTACCCTTGGGAACGAAGTATTCCCTTTCTAAACCGGTATCTTTATTGTAAACAATCACTTTGTAACCTTTGGAGGTCATTTGAACGCGGCCTTCGATTTCGGCTTTAGCCTGGTCGGTGATGGGTGTTCCCGGTTTTACCCACTGGCCGGCTTTAACGAGTATCAACTCGTCTTTGGAAACTTTGTAACTCCAGGTTTGTTTTGTGAAGGGGTTAAAGATTATGATTTCATCGGCGTCTTCGTAAATCTTAACCTCTCCGTCAATTTCGGAAAGTATTGCGGGGTTTTTCGGAGGACGGGCTTCGAATAGTTCTTCAACTTTGGGCAGACCACCAACGATATCCTTAACTTTGGCGGTTTCTTTGGGCATCCTTGCGAGAATGTCTCCGGGGTGAACCTCTATTTCAACTTTAGGCTCGAAATACTGGTGTTGAATTTCGGTGCCTTCGGCTTCCGAGCAGGTGGGGCAAGTTCTCCAAACCAGTTTTAGTTTATCGCGAGGAATCATAAGGGTGGCGTTAACAGGTAGGTCATAGACATATTCTTTACCGTCCTCACCCCTGATGGTAATTCTGGGGGTGTGAAGCATTGCATCTTTAGGTTTCATAAAGCTGATAACCAAGGAGATTTTTCCTGTGATGGGGTCTCTTTCCTCTTTAACCGTTACGTCTTTGATTATATCGGTTAGTTCGAGTTTTCCTTTTACTTCGGCGATGATGAATTCGGCGAAGGGGTTCCACTCGGCTACTTTTGTGCCTTTTTTAACCTCTTGACCTTCATCCACAAGCAGGTAAGCACCGTGGGGAACGGGGTGCCTTTCGAGAATTTTGCCGTCTTTATCCACTACATAAACTTGGCCTTGTTTGGAAGTTACTATTTTTCTGCCCTGCCTGTCAACAACATAGGTGATGTTGTGATATTTGAGAATTCCATCGTGCTCTACATGGAGTTCGCTCTTTCTCCTTTCCGCGGTAGCCGCACCACCGATGTGGAAGGTTCTCATGGTTAGCTGGGTTCCCGGCTCACCGATAGATTGGGCGGCTATTATTCCGACTGCTTCGCCTACGGCGACCAGTTTTCTGTTAGATAAGTCCATACCGTAGCATTTGGCGCATACACCACCTTTTGCTTCGCAAGTTAGAACACTTCTAACTTTTACCTTTTCTATACCCGCCTTTTGGATTTTCTCCGCTTTTTCGTCGTCTATCATTTCGCCGGCTTTAACAATCACTTCGCCGGTAATGGGGTCTTTAACATCCTCGGCGGCTATTCGGCCAAATACGCGGTCGGCGATACCTACTTTTACCTCTCCACCTTCAACTATAGGTTCAACAGTGATACCTTTAATTGTTCCGCAATCTTCCTCTACTACTCTTACCTCTTGGGCTGCGTCTACCAACCTACGGGTTAGATAACCGGCTTGGGCTGTTTTTAGGGCGGTGTCTGCCAATCCCTTACGGGCACCGTAGGTAGAAATGAAATATTCCAATACGCTCAAACCTTCTTTAAACGAAGAAATAATCGGCGTTTCAATAAATTCACCGGAGTGCTTAGCCATAAGTCCACGTGTTCCGGCCAGCTGACGCACCTGGTCTTTATTACCCCTAGCTCCGGATATCGCCATCATATAAATGGAGTTGAAGGTTCCGGGGAACTTCTTGCCGTTATAAACTATTTCCGTCTGTTCGATTTCTTTGAACATTTCTTGGGTGATTTCTTCGGTAGCACGCGACCATATATCGATAATGCGGTTATAACGCTCCTTGTTGGTAATAATTCCTTTTCGATATTGTTCCCAAACTTTTTGGGTTTCGGTTAGGGCTCTTTCGACAATCTCTTTCTTCTTCTTGGGAACTCTTATATCGTCCATTCCGATAGATACGGCCGCCTTTGTGGATAGGTTGAATCCCAATTCTTTAATACGGTCGAGAAAGTTTACGGTTTCTTCGTTTCCTACCACTTTATAGACGTCATATATGAGTTTCGCCAAGGATTTTTTATTTAGAACTTTGTTAACAAAACCGCGTTTTTTTCTATATTTTTCGGGTAATATTTCGTTGAACAAAATTCTTCCTACGGAAGTTTCAATAACCTTTCCGTCAAAGCGAACTTTTATTTTTGCGTGGATATCTACTTTACCGAGTTCCCAGGCTTTGATAGCTTCTTCAGGTGTGGCAAAGAGTTTTCCTTCTCCTTCGCGGCCTTCGATTATTTGAGTTATGTAGTTAACCCCCAGAATCATATCCTGGGAGGGCATTGTTAGGGGTTTTCCGTGGGCGGGCGATAGCACTTGTTGGGTGGAGAGCATCAATATGTAGGATTCCAGTTGAGGCTCTATTCCCAATGGAACGTGGACGGCCATTTGGTCGCCATCGAAGTCTGCGTTAAAGGGCGGGCATACTAGCGGGTGCAGTTTAATAGCTTTTCCGTCCACCAATACAGGTTCGAAAGCCTGTATAGAAGGCCTGTGTAGGGTTGGTGCACGGTTTAGCAACACAGGGTGTTGTTTTACAACCTCTTCCAAGCATTCCCAAACTTCGGGAGTCTGTTCTTTAACCAACCTTTTGGCCTGTTTTATAGAAGTAGCATATCCTTTTTCTTCCAATCGGCGGTATAGGAAGGGTTTGAATAATTCCAATGCCATTATTTTGGGTAGACCGCATTGGTGCATTTTAAGTTCGGGGCCTACCACAATCACCGAACGACCAGAATAGTCAACCCTTTTACCCAAGAGGTTTTGTCTAAATCTTCCCTGTTTACCTTTTAGGTAGTCGGCCAGGGATTTTAGGGGTCTTCTTTTGGAGGTTACAACTTTACCCCGTTTACCGTTGTCTATAAGGGCGTCCACCGATTCTTGGAGCATTCTTTTTTCGTTACGGATAATGATTTCGGGGGCGTCCAACTCTATTAGCCTTTTTAGACGGTTGTTTCTATTGATAACCCTTCTATATAGGTCGTTAAGGTCGGAGGTTGCAAACCTTCCGCCCTCGAGAGGAACCAACGGCCTTAATTCGGGCGGAATTACGGGCAGGACTTCGAGAATCATCCACTCGGGTTTGTTGCCCGAATGAATGAATCCCTCTATAAGCTGTAGCTTTCTAACGTAGTCTTTTATTTTGCTTTCGGGAAATGCTTTTATTACGGCCTGCCTTACTTCCTCTTTAAGTTTTTCGATTATGGGAATTTCGGGGTTCTTTTCGCGGTAATATTCATAAATTTTTTCTATGGCTTCCAAACCGGTAACAAAATCTTCGCTCAGTTGTTCTTCGGCTATTTCGCCTGTTTTAACATTTATCCACTTTTGGCCGGTTATTATTTCGTCTAAAGTTTTGGGGTCGGAAGGTTCTATTCCGTAGCGTTGGAAGTAGGCGGCTATGGTTCGTATCATTCTTTCGTAGAATTTGGGGAATTTTTCGCGAGTTTCGGCGTTGAGGTCTTCCCAGCTTAGGGAGTAAGGCTCTATTAGTTTTTTCAGTTTTTCGGCAAAGGCTTCCAAATCTATCTTGGATAAAACTTCTTTTACTATTTCAGCTCCTATACCGGATTCATATTTATCTTCAATGGAGAAGGCATATTCGTTTTGATAGGTATCTTCGTTAACAACGTGCAACTTAACCCATTTGGTTTCGCCAAGTTCATTTAGCGGAATGGTACGTTCGTCCTTAGCAAATTCTTCGTTTTCTTCGTCGTCTTGGGGATATTCGATAACCAGATAGTTTTCGAAGTAGATAACTTTTTCAGCGTCCCTGGTAGTTAGGTTTAGCAAAGATGCTATTTTTGACGGAGAAGATTTTAGAAACCATATATGGGAAACAGGGGCCGCCAAATCTATATGACCGAAGCGTTCCCTTCTTACATAGCTTCTTGTAACTTCAACACCGCATTTATCGCAAACGGTTCCTTCAAATTTTTTTCCTTTATATTTACCACAGAGACATTCGTAATCTTTTATGGGACCAAATATTCTGGCACAAAATAGACCGTCCCTTTCAGGTTTTAATGTTCTATAGTTTAAGGTTTCAGGTTTTTTTACTTCCCCGTGCGACCAAGATAGAATTTCTTCGGGGGATGCAATCATTAATTTTATAGCATCAAAGGGTAAAATTCCCTTTTTACCCATTATGTAAAACCTCCCAAAAACTTTTAAATGTAGGTTAGAAAGGTAGAGAGAAAAGGGGATAGATTAGATAGGTTTTTTCTTGTTATCGTTTTCGTCCTCGCGGACTTTAACTTGGTCACAACCAACGGATTTGGCTTCGTCGTAATTGATACATCTTACATCTAAGGCTAATCCTTTTAGTTCTCTAACAAGCACTTTGAAGGATTCGGGCAAGCCGGGAGTATAGACATATTTTCCGTTAACGATGGCTTCGTAAACTTTTGTCCTACCTTCAATGTCGTCGGATTTAACGGTTAACATTTCTTGCAAGGTATAGGCCGCCCCGTGAGCCTCCAAGGCCCAAACTTCCATTTCACCCAGACGCTGACCACCGAATTGAGCTTTACCGCCCAGAGGCTGTTGGGTTACCAAGGAGTAAGGCCCCGTTGCCCTTGCGTGAATCTTATCGTCCACCATGTGAATTAGTTTGAGCATATGCATGTATCCGACGGTAACCTCCATATCGAAGGGTTCGCCGGTTCTTCCATCGTAAAGGGTTACCTTTCCGCTTTCGGGTAAGCCGGCCATTTTCAACAAGGTTTTAATTTCTGCTTCCTTGGCCCCTTCGAAAACGGGGGTGGCCATTGGTATACCTTTTTTAGCGTATTCTTTAACAACTTGTTTAAAGCTGTCTTCGTCCAAGCTGTCCAACCATTCTTTTATCTCTTTTTGGAATTTTCCGTCTTTATCACCTACCGCAAATATATCCACTATTTGTTTTGTTATTTCCTCTCTGTTTAAACCCTGTTCGAGCATCTGGCCCAATTTTTCGCCCAGTTTTTTGGCGGCAAATCCGAGGTGGGTTTCCAATATTTGTCCAATGTTCATTCGGGAGGGCACACCCAAGGGGTTTAGGACTATATCTACGGGAGTTCCATCTTCTAGGAAAGGCATGTCTTCCACGGGCAACACCACGGAAATAACACCTTTGTTTCCGTGGCGACCGGCCATTTTATCGCCGACTTTTATTTTCCTTTTCTGGGCTATGTAAATTTTTACCAAAGTGTTTACGCCGGGTTTTAGTCCACCTTTCTGGAGTTGTTTTTTCTTCTCCTCATAAATTCGGTCCAGTATTTTTAGCTGTAACTTAAAGCGATTTGTAATTTCTTCTACCTTTTTAAGGAGCTCTTTATCTTTAATAAACTTGGAAGGGTTCAAGCTTACCACCGATAGGATTTTTTCTATATTTTCTTCGGTTATTTTTTCTCCCTTGGGAAGTATTGTCTGATTTAAAACTTTAACATCCTCGTCGAGGGTATGTCCTATTAACAACTCTTTTAGGACTATGTTTCTTCCTTCCAATAGGAGTTTTTTCTTTTCTTCGTATTCCTTTTGGAGTTTTTCCTCTTCTTCCCTAATAACTTCTTCGGCCAAGGGGTCTTTTCTATTTTTGTCCTTCCTTACAAATACTTTTACATCTATAACGGTTCCTTCCAAGCCGGGGGGACATCTTAGGGAAGCATCTTCTACATCGCGGGTTTTTTCTCCGAATACCGCTTGGAGTAGTTTTTCTTCGGGGGTTGTTTGGCTTTCCTCTTTGGGTCTAACCTTTCCAACTAAAATGTCTCCGGGTTTAACGTAGGTTCCTATTCTAACTATTCCGTGTTCGTCGAGGTTGGTCAGCATTTTTTCGGGAACGCCGGGAATGTTTCTTGTGATTATTTCTTCGCCTTGTTTGGTTTCTCTCGCTTCGGCTTCCAGTTCTTCTATATGAATGGAGGTAAATACGTCTTCTTTTACCAATCTTTCGGAAATTACTATTGCGTCCTCAAAGTTGTAACCTCTCCAGGGCATAAAGGCCACAAGGACATCTTTTCCGAGGGCCAATTCTCCTTTCTCGGTAGAGTAACCGTCGGCTATAACCTCACCTTTTTCTACTTTTTGGCCGGGTCTTACCAAGGGTTTTTGGTTTAGGCAGGTGTCTTGGTTTGTTCTGTTGAATTTTTTAAGCTCGTATATATCGATTCCTAAGTCGTTGGGGTCGTTGAAGTTTATTTCGTCCCTGTTTACGCGGATTATTATTCTATCGGAAGTAGCTTCCTCTACAACCCCTCCCCTTTTAGCTACAACTACGGCGTGGGAATCGCGGGCTATAACCTTTTCCATTCCTGTTCCGATTAAGGGGGAGGAGGTTTTTATTAGAGGCACGGCCTGACGTTGCATGTTGGAACCCATCAAGGCCCTGTTTGCGTCGTCGTGTTCGAGGAATGGGATGAGCGACGAAGATGGCGATATTACCTGTTTGGGGGATAAGTCCATGTAGTCAATTTGTTTGGGGTTGGTTACCAGGTGAATATCGCTTTTCCATCTAACCAAAATCCTGTCGGATACGATATTGCCCTCTTTGTCGGTGGGAGAATATTGGGCTATGAATTTATCTTCTTCTTCGTAGGCAGCCAACCATTCGACCTTGTCGGTAACTTTACCGTCTTCAACCTTTCTGTAGGGTGTTATTAGGAATCCGTATTCGTTTAGTTGGGCAAACACTGTGGGCGATGTAACCAATCCTATGTTTTGTCCTTCGGGGGTTTCTATGGGACAAATTCTTCCGTAATGGGAGGGGTGAACGTCCCTTATTTCAAATTTTGCACTTTCTCTGGTCAATCCTCCGGGGCCCAAGGCCGACATTCTTCTTTTGTGGGTTAAACCGGTTAGCGGGTTGGTGTGGTCTAAGTATTGGGATAGCTGTCCGGTTTTAAGAAAGTCCATTATTGCGGTGGTTATATGTCTGGGGTTTATTAGGTCTTGGGGTTTTAGTTCGGGGTTTTCCGGGTTCACAATGGTGGATTTATCTCTGAAAACTCTTTCCATTCGGGCGACGCCCATTCTTGCTTGGGCTTCGAGCAGTTCGCCCACAGGTCTAACCCTACGGTTACCTAAGTGGGCCACGCTGTCGGCCTTGTCCCTTTCGAATCTTAGGTCGATAAGTTTTTTGACTATTGCTACAAGGTCATACCACTGTAAAAATCTGGCCTCTTCCTCGGTATAGTCTTTTACAGGTATTACTTTTATTCCGGCCTCGAAAAGTTCTTGGGCCAACTCTTTGGTTAGGCGGGTGCCGGCCTCATATTTTTTGCCGTTTATTTCTATATCTTCGGCCAATGCTAAAGGAGGTATTTTGTCTAGCAGCTCGATATCTTCGGGTCTAATTTCTTTAGGAAGTTTGTGGGCTCTTGCGTTTAGTTTTACCCTTCCCACATGGGATAGGTCATAGCGGTGTAGGTCTTGGAAGTAAGCACGATAGTAGTTTCTTGCCCTTTCGGCGAGATTTTCGAAGGTAAGTGTTATAGGCTCTAGAGGTCTTAACTTCTTATAGATTTCAATTTTGGCATAATCGGCAAAGCTAAATCTTGCGGGAACTCTCACGGGAGAAGCGTTTTCGGGGGCTTTTACATGGGTTTCCTTTATAAGGGTTTCTAAAGGTATTTTTCCCCAGGGGGATTTTGTTGCCTCTTGGTTAGATACCGCAGTTAGGAATACTATGTTGTATCTATCATCGGATAGGATTCTTTTTAATTTTCCTATGTTGTCTATATATCTTTCTTCTATAAATTCCTCCTCTGTTTGGGTATCCTGAACAAAGGCTTTATACCTTAATAGGGCAAAAAGGTTATAACCTTCCAAATCTTCGAGGGTTAATTCTTCCCCTGTTTCGGTGTCTATAAATGCGCCGTCTTGGAAGATTAATTTCTTGGTTCCGGGGTAGAACTGTTTTAGTATGTCGTAGGCGGTTTCTAAGCCCCACGCACGGAAAACGGTAGAACCGCCTATTTTCTTCTTGTTCAAGCGGGCGTAAAACTCGTCCGATGTGGAGGTTAGCTCAAACTCTACCCTAACACCTTTGTCGCTAACTACGGAGCCTTTATATATTTTTCTTGCAATAGGCCCCTCTTTGGCCCTATCTTCTTTTATTTCGTAGAATAGGCCGGGAGACCTGATTAGCTGGTTAACGATAATCCTTTCCGTTCCGTTGGTTATAAAGGTTGCCTCTTCGGTCATTAAGGGAACTTCACCGAAGTAAACTTTTTTGGGAGGTCTATACCACCAAAGTTCTCCGTTCTCTTTTTTTACAACTACACCTTTGCCGGCTATTTTTTCTAGTTTGGTTTTTCCTTCTTCTACTATGGGAAGGCCTAATTCTTGGGCTCTATCTTCCTCTATGCGGGTAGCCACTTGCAATAGAACTCTCAAAGGTGCGGAGTAGGTCAATCCTTTTTCTTTGCAATCGGAGGGAGTATAGGGTTTTTTCCAAACGAGGGGTATTTTTTTACCTTCTTTTTTCAAACAGTGGGGGCAGTATTCTTCAGGGCCTCCTAATTCGGTTTCTCCGGGTTTATATCCGCAAATGGGACATTCCCAATCTCCTATTTCATAGCCGAGATATCTTAACTCTATTCTGTTGTTGGCATCTTTTAAGGGAAAAGTAACCCTAAAGAGATTTTCCAATCCTACTTGTTTTCTTTTTTTGGGATTTATGTGAGCTTGAAGAAATCTTCCGTAGGAATCCTTAGGTATTTTCAACAGATAAGGGATAGGTACGGGGGTTTCCTTCTGACCGAAATATTTTCTGGGCAAGGCCTGGTTAGGTTTATATTGTTTTTTTGTCTCCTTGGTTTCGGTGGTCATATTGTTATTACCCCTCATGGTTGTTTTTAAATGTTAAAGTTCTTCCACAGGTAGGAAGAGAGCAAACTTATAATTATAAAATTTTTAGGTTTAAAAAACAATGGCCCTATTGGGAAAATGTTTATTTTAAACCAACAAAAGAAAAAAATACAAGGATGGACTTATTTGGGTAGGGAGTAGCTTTTTATTAAGGCCAATGTAAGGAGCTCCCAACCGTTTACCAAAACAAACAGCATTAGTTTCAAAGGTAAAGAAATAACCGTCGGTGGTAGCATGAAAACACCTAGCCCTATGAGAATTGTTGCCACCACTATATCTATAACCAAGAAGGGCAGGTATAAAAGAAAAACTATTTCGAAAGCGGTTTTAATCTCGCTTACCAAAAAGGCCGGGGCGAGAACATACATAGGAATTTTATCGGGAGTTCTTTCCTCGGGGGGAATGTTAGCCAAATCCATAAAGACTTTAAGGGTGCTCTTTTGTGTATTTATCAGCATAAATTCTTTTATGGGTTGCTCTACCCGTTGTAAAAATTGGGTATCGGAAATTTCATTTTTTATATAGGGCACAAAAGCATCGGTATAAATCTTTTGAAAAATTGGAAACATAATGTAGAACGTAAGAAATAAAGCCAGAGAAATAATTACTTGATTGGGTGGTATTGTTGGAGTTCCTATAGCTTGCCGTATAAGGGCCAAAACAATAACAATCCGAACAAAGGAGGTAAACATTATTAATAGCGAAGGGGCCAAAGAGAGCAAAGTTAAAAGCAAAAGAAGTTTTAAGGGTGTAGATAAACTAACCCCTTGGGTGGATAAATTAATCGTTAAATCTGCCGCCATCGGAGGAATCCTCTAAGGTTTTTATAACTTTAAAACCCTGTCCGCGGGTATAACTCCAAATTTCTATCCAGCTACGGTTTTTAGTTTCGATTTCCAAAATAAGGAGATAACTTTCCCCCATAAAAGGGACAACCTTTAAAACTTTAATCCTTCCTAAGGGATGGGAAATAAGTTCCCCCTGCGAGAGGAATAAAACATTTCCCCACTTCTTTTTTAAATACCAAAGAAAGGAACCCAAAAAGGTTAAAACAACGATTAAGCCACCGTAAAGGTAGAAAAAAAAGGAATTTTCCATAAGTAGGAATTACATAGTTTGAACTATGAAGGTTGTGAAGTAAACGGCCATAACTCCGCCGTCGGGAAGTATAGCATTTATCCTTTTTAGGATTTCAATTTTTAATCTTTCTCTACCTTCGGGGGTTCTTATGTCTCTGTAATATTTGCTGCTTATTAGGTCTATAATAGCATCCTTTATTGCGGGTAAAAATTGCTGAACCTGCTGTTGGACTTTTTGGTTTAGCACCGAGATAACAATAGAAACTTTTAAATACCGTTGAACATCTTTGTCGGCCAAGTTAACTATAAAGGTGCCCAAATCGATGTAAATTCCGGGCTTTTCCAATTTTTTCAAATCTACGGGCGGTTTGGGCGGTTTTTGATTTTCTACCACAGTTTGAGGAACGGGTTGGGTTTGGACGGGGGTTGTTGTTTGTTTGGGAGTGGTGGCCCCTTGAGGCTGTTTGGGTGTCTGCGTGGCATTAACCCTTGTTGTCTGCTCTTTTTCTTTCTTTTGTTGGTAATAGGTGTAGGCATAATAACCGACGGCCGTTCCCAAGGACATTAAAAGTAAAAGCAAGAAAACTAAGAGAATTCTTTTCCCACTTCCCGAATTTGTTTCCTTTAGCTCCTCTTCGGGCGGCAATCTGTTAGGTTGACGGTTCTCTGCCATTTTAAAACCTCTCTCTATTGTTTAAGTCCTAAAGTAGTATCCAATATAGTTTGTGCGGTTTGAACAACTTTAGCGTTTGCCTGATATGCTTTTTGTGCATTTATCATATTGATAAGTTCGGTAGCTATATCTACATTTGACATTTCCAGAGTGCCGCTTCTTACTGTTGACATAACTCCTGCATCGGCGAGTAAAGGGTTAGTGTTTGGTGGAGCTTTAAATAAGTTTGCACTGTCGCGTTGTAAACTTTGCAAATCTTGGAAATAAGCTAATTCCAATCTATAAAGGTCTCTTGATTGACCATTGCTATACATAGCTGTAACAGTTCCATCCGAACCTATAGATAGATTTACAAAGTTCCCCGCTGTATAGCCATCTTGTTGAAAGGCTAAAGAGGTATCTAACGGGTATTGGGTAAGTCCATTTAGGTTTACATCCTGAAGCTTTAAATAATCCTGCAAATTACCAGGAATTTTCAAATTTGAATATTTTACCTCTATATCTGTATCCCCTGTTATTAATCCATTTTGGTCAAAACGAATAAGAGCGTATTGATAACCATTTTCCGTGTCGGTAGTTCCATCCCAATGTTTGGGGATTATATTATTTTGAGTATCTACAATATCGTACCAATTCCCATCGGAACCTTTCAGCATAACAAAGGTTTCCCAAAAGTTTGATACTTCCGCTGCCGTAACAGTAGTATATTGGGATAGCTGGGTAGTAGAAGTTCCCAACTCGTAATAAGTTCCATTTATGTCGGCTAAAACGTGCATTTGATTGTTGTCATCCAAATACCAGTAGACATCCGCCACGGTATCGTTACCGGCACTATCTAGAACATGCACTTGGGAAGCGACCAATATTAAGTTGTCTGTATTTGTTACCGTAACGGTAGTATTTTGGGCTTGGGCTTCGTAATAAGTTCCATTATCGTTGTAAGAAAAATATTTTGTTCCGTTATCGTCTAAAATATAGGAATAATAAGTGTTACCGGTGTTAGGGTCGTATATTTTGGGATTTAATTTTTTGAAAAAAATTCCTAAATCGTGACTTTTACCTGAAGTATCGTAAATCTGAACCGTATATGTAGAGTTAAAAGTAGTTGCGTCGTTAGGATTAAAATTTTCCGCGGGAACTTCTCCTGAAGGGTTTAAATTAGAACCCTCCGAGGTATATACATGGGTAGTGGCTCGGGGGGGCATAGTGTAGGGAATTTGAATATCTTCTATAGCCCCCGTTGCCAAATTTCTGCCTTCGACCCTAAGACCACTATCGTGGGTTAAGTACATAACTTGTTGGCCATTAGTGCCCAATCCCGAAGTGATTTGAAATTGACCATCTCGGGAATAATAGTAGCTATTTAACTCCGGATTTCTCAAAACAAAAAAACCATCTCCTTCAATCGCCACATCGGTATTTATTCCCGTTTCTTGAAAAGGCCCTTGGGTGTATATTGTGTAGGTGGAACCAACTCTTACACCGCCACCATATACGGTATGGGAAACGCTATTATCATAGGCGTTATAACGCATAATATCGCTCAAAACCAAGTCTTGAAAGATAGGTCTTGTTCTTTTATATCCTACAGTGTTAGCATTTGCGATATTATCGGAAGTAATATTTAGCCATTCGTTATTGGCTTTTAAGCCCGTTACGGCAATCCAAAAGGAACTAAGCATTTATAAACCTCCCCAAAGGGTTTATTTTTAATCATAAAAATATCCCGCGGGTAAAAAACTTATGCACTCCTTCCAATGGAACAAAAAGTTTTGGTTTCTTACAAGGTTAAAGATTTCTTATATCCATTCTTAGAACTTCCAAAAAAGTTTCCATAAAAAGTTTTCTCTTTATTTTTATTTCCGATAGGGTGGCTACGGTATTTTTTAATACTTCTTGAGTAACTTCAAAAATTTTTTCCGCTTTTGGAAAATTGTAGTGAATATAAACCGTTCCGTGGATTAACATATTTCCATCTTCAAAGGTTCTGCTTGCCGAGGCTACCAACTTTCGGTTTTTAAAAACAACTTCCCCAAAGGTGGGAAACAATGAACAGAGTTGAACTCTACGGTATAGACCTTTTTTATTCCTTGAGAAGGCTACTTCTTTTACGCCCAACCTTTTAAAGGTCTTTATAAAAACTAGCGAAACAAACTTGTATAGTTGAAAATGGTTTTTAAATATTCCCGGCGGGAGGGTTAAACAGTAAGAAATATCCCACCCGTGGATTAATGCACCTCCGCCCGTAGGTCTTATCACGGTTTCTATATCCTTTCTTTGGTATTTTTCTAAAAGACCTTTTTGGGAATATCCTAAAGAAACCGAAAGAGTTTTCCAACCGTAGAACCTAAAAAAGGCTTGATTGGTTTTTAAAGATTTTTCAGCCAAAAGGGTATCAATTTCCATATTCCGTTTTGGGGAATTGTAGGAAAAAGGTAGAACCACCAAAGGGAGAGACATTAAAAATTATTCTTCCCATATGGCCAAAGCTTTATCTACATCTTGGGCTATATTTAGGTCAAACAACGCTATGGTGGGAAGCAACCAGGAGAACCAATAGCGGGGTATGCCGTCCTTGTTTTCACCGAAGTAGGCAAAGGCCAACCTTCCGAAACCCGCTTCCTTTTCTATATCTTTGGCTTCCCTTAAAAACCTCCTTGCTATAGGAGGCAGTTCTTCAAAGGGGTAGGGTTTTCCTTGTTCTCCTTTGTGTTTAACCAACTCGGAGGCTGTTCCAACATTTCTTAAAGCCTCTATTACTTGGTTTAGCTTGTGTTTTTTTAAGAAGGCTATAAGTAACTCCGCCGCAGGCAAACGGATTATTTCAATGTTTTTATTACCTTCTCTAAGCTCACCTATTAGGTAGGCAGTTCCATTTATCATTTCGATGTGGGCATAAATTTTTTTGTTTTTGGGAAGTTCTTTAAGAATTTCCATCACCTTATATTCTTCACCTTCGTGGGTAAAGGTTTCTCCGACCTTTCTTGAACCGCTGGCCACGGTGAAATAGGTTTCTTGTCCTCCTTTGGTTCCGAAAATTAAATCAAGACCCCACTTTTTAAGGGATTTTATTTTAAATTCTCTTTCCTTCTCCGGTTGTCCCAAGGTTTCAAACACCAAGGTTCCTAAAATCATTTGTTCCTTTATCTGCCAAAACTTCATGACTTTATAATATTATACTCAAGTTTATTAAATAGCTATTCATAAACAGAAAACTAGATTTTTTTTGCCAATCGGGGGACATATTTCTAAATTCCAAAAATGGGAGGTTTACCGATGGTGGTAGAAATCCAACCTCTGGAAAAGGATTTAGAACATCTCGTTACAAGGGTTTTTCTAAAAGCTATAGACATAATTGGTGGATTGCAAAAATTGGCCGAATATAGGACTTTAACATGGTTACCCTCCCTAGCAAGGGCGGCTTTTGTTATAGTCCTAAGGGAGGAATATTTAAAAACAGAAGACGAAATAGCGGAATTTTTAGGAATTTCCAAAAACACCGTAAGACAAATCCTTAGAGCCGACCCCCAAATGGCTCTTTACAAAATTCAGCATATGGAAGAATTAACGCCCGAAGAAAGGAAACAACTCAAAGTTCACACCGCCGGGGGTATAGCAAAAATTGCTTATAAACTTATTAAGGAAGGGGAAGAACCGAAAATTTTCGAATACTACTGCACCCTTACCACCGAAGCGTTGGAGGTTCCTTGGGCTTATCTCTTGCTAAAGAGAATTAAGGGAACCCACTTCCCCATAAAGTCGCCCGAAGAGTTGATAGAAAAGGTTAAAGGTATCGTAATCAAAGGAATACCTGCCGAAGAAGTTGTTAAAAATCTCGACTACCCTATTAAAAACCCGGCCGAGTTGCTTCACAAAATTAAGCTTTACCTTAAAATGAAAGGTGTTGAGTAATTTTGCCTTTTTAAGGTTATTTCTTTTATTTTCCAAAAGGGGTAAATTCTTCCTTTATGGATTTCCTTTTTAAGAGTATAGACTTTGAGAAGTCCTATTTAGATTTTTTAAAAGTTAAAAACCACACTATCCTAAGCAACCTAGCCAACGCCGAAACACCATTTTATAAGCGATTGAAGGCGGAGTTAATAAAAAACGAAGATGAAATTCCTTTAAAAACCACAAACCCAAAACATATTAGTAACATTCCCCAAAATCCCTTTGCTTACAAAATAGTCCAAGATAAAAGCGGTTTGGTCGGTGCCGACGGGAATAATGTTTCGGTGGAAAAGGAAATGGTTGAATTAGAAAAGGTAGCCCTAAAGTATGAAGCAATCCTAAAATTTATGCAGGGAAATTTCCAAAGCTTAGACTTGGTCATAAAAGGTTTGGGAGGTTAAAGTTATGGATTTTAAAGCTTTGGATGTAATAGAAAGCGGACTTTACGCCGAGAGAATAAGGTTAAACACAATAACAACCAATATAGCCAATATTGAATCTTACCAGCCTAATGGCCAACCCTTTAAGGAATTGGTGCCCGTTTTTAAAGCGAAAATAACCGAAGAGACCTTTAAAGATGGAACCGCCCCGGTTGAGGTTGTAGCTATAAAACAGATAAATTTACCCACCCAAAAGGTTTATGACCCCGAAAACCCCATGGCGGATAAAGAAGGTTATGTTGAAAAGCCTAACATTTCTTTGGTAAAAGAAATGGCCGATTTAATAACCGCCACCCGAACCTACGAGGCTAATCTCAACGCTCTAACCTTGAATAGGGATTTAATGCTTAAAACAATAGAAATGTGGGGTTAAATCGGAAAGCCGAAAGGCTAATCTTTAATTAAATGCCCCACGACAAACTAAAGGCTGTAAAAGAAAAAATTTCCAAAGAAGGTTTGGACGGTTTTCTATTTTCTTCCCAACCCTCGGTTTTTTATCTTTCCGGCTTTAAATCCACCAACGCATATGTTTTATTGACAAACCAACATAAGGTTTTAATAACAGACGGAAGATACCTTTTAAAGGCCAAAAATTTACTCCAGCCCCAAGGTTGGGACATTCTTGAAGTAAAAGCCCCTTTAATGGAAAACCTTTCAAAAATCCTTAAAGAGTTTGGAATTAAAAAAGTAGGCGTTGAAGGAGACAGGTTAATACTTTCCTTCTATGAGAAATTAAAAAAAGCCCTTTCGAAGGAAAATATTACACCCGTTCCCTACGAAGGTTTTTTAGACGAGTTCAAAATGGTAAAAACCCCCGAAGAAATAAAAAGAATAGAAACCGCAGTAGGTATAACGGATAAAGCTTTCCAAAATTTGGTGGATTATTTAAAAGGAAACAAAGGGCGGATAAAAAATTTAACCGAGCACAATTTAAGGACTTTTTTAATCTGTCAATACCTCCAAATGGGAGCCGAAGGGGAAAGTTTTCCTTCCATAGTAGCCACGGGAGAAAATTCAGCAATCCCCCACCATGAAACAAGTAAAGAACCTATAAAGGAAAAGGCTCCTTTACTAATAGACACAGGTTGTATTTGGGAGGGATATTGTTCTGACTTCACAAGAACCTTATTTATAGGAAAACCCGACAAGGAACTTCTGAAAATTTACGACATAGTTCTGCAAGCCCATCTAAGGGCGGTGGAGGCGGTTAAACCGGGAAGGCCTATAAAGGAAGTGGATTTGGCGGCAAGGGAATATATTGAAAAGTCGGGTTATGGGCAATATTTCAACCATTCGACCGGCCACGGTGTAGGGATAGAAATTCATGAACCTCCAAGGGTCTATAAAAACGAGGACATCCCAATGAAGGAAAATATGGTTTTTACAATCGAGCCGGGAATTTATCTTCCAAACAAAGGCGGGGTTAGGTTGGAAAATATTGTCGTAGTTACAAAACAGGGGGCTAAAATTTTACAAAAAACTCCCCTTGATTTGGAAATTCTTTAAGAAAATTCATTATAATTTAGGAACAACAGGCAGGAGGGGTGGCCGAGCGGACGAAGGCGGGGGATTTGAAATCCCTTGGCGGGTGCACGCCCGCCCGTGGGTTCGAATCCCACCCCCTCCGCCTGTGTATTTTCCACTGTTGTATTTTCCACACATCGTTTTTAAAATTGACAATCACTAACCTTTGTATCCCAACGCTTTCAGGAATTTGTGGAAAATTTAACTTGACATTTCAAAATTTTTCCACACTTCTTTTGAAAATTGACATTCGACCAGAAAGTAAAGAGGGAGTTCAAGATTTTCTAATATTCAAGTAGTTGTAGACACTTATTTTTATATGTTTCCGCAAATATCGTTCCACAAGCAATACATAATTTACAAGATACGGGAAAGTTTATTCGCCGCCTTTATAGGTTTAATTACAGGATTGGCGGCCGCTTTTTTGGATTATCTAATAGTAGAAATTCATAACTTTTCTTTTGAACATCATCTTTATTTTTTCCAATTGTTTATTTTAGCAGTTTACCAAACATGGGTTATCTGGGTTGAAAAAAATGCCGGCCTGCCCGGGTTGCTGTTGGCTTTGAGATTTCTAAAAGAAAATTTAGTTGTTCCTCTATTTTTATGGGTTGCCAAGTTTTTAGGGGTGGCTCTCACCCTCTCGGTTTTACCCGCCGGGAGGGAAGGCCCCGCTATGCTCTTGGGTACAGGTTTGGGTCAGTATATAGCCGAAATCTTTAGACTGCCCAAAGGACAATTGAATTATTGGGGAACAATAGGTGCGGCGGCTTTTGTGGGTGCCTTTCTAAAAACACCTTTGGGAGCTACTTTTTATGTTTTAGAAAACCGTTTTGGGAAAGTTTTAAACGTTGATTTTGTAATAAATGCCCTATCCAGTTCCACAATTTCCTACACCGTCTATGTTTATTTCCGCGGATACCACCCCGTTATACCTGTTCACGGGGCTTTCCATTGGAACCTCTTGGATATAGCCCCCGCCTTTATTATAGGAGTTTGGGCGGCCGCCCTTGCCATCGTCTTAACGTTGGTCTTCGATATTGCTAAAAAATTCGCCTCTTTAAGCCCACCCGAATACCGACCTTTAGCAATCTTACCCGTTATTTTGTTGCTTTTTGCCATCGCCCTGAACTACGAACATTTCCCCTTGTTGAACCTCTCGGTAGACTACCAACCATTGGAAGTAGTTGCCGGCCACGTTATCCCTTTCGAGGCAGCCGTAAAAGCCATAGTTTTGGAAATGCTATTTTTAACCGTCTTGTTAAACTTCGGTTATCCCGGCGGTGTAGTCTTGCCCCTCATCTTCATCGGAGCTGCCTTGGGCAATATTGTTGCTGCCTATTTTCCCGACAAGCTTTCCATATTTGTGTTAACGGGTGCAAGTGCTATGCTAAGCGGCGCCCTGAAAATTCCCATAACAGCCTTGGTGATGATTTCCGAAATGAGTCATAGGACTTTAGTTATCCCCGAGGTTGTCGGTGTTTTAACAGCCTACTTTTTAAGTAGTTCGGTGAAATTTTTAAAAAGATAAAGGGAAGTTTATTCTCCTTTTCTTAATCTTCCAGTTATTCTGTAGAAGTAAAGAATCAAAAGGAAAAAACCTATAGCGGAAAAAGATAATGCTACTATTAAAAAAGCGTTTTCAGGTTTAGGGTCAAGTAAAATTAATTTCCTGGTAACAACAATAAAACCAATTTCTAAAATAGTTAGGATGTAATGGATTCTTTTTACATAAAACATAGCGGTTGTGAAATCCAAAACAATTAAAACAAATAAAGCTTCACTTAAAATATTGCGCATAGTATTAAAGGGGAGGTCAGTCTTTGTTTGAAACACAACTTGTAAAATATGTATAACTAAGCTAAATAGACACACAATTAAGTAAAAGCTCAACACCAAAAGAAAAGCAAACCTTACTTTTTTTATAAAACTGTAAAGAAGCGTATAACCCCGTTCGCTAAGAATTTCCATGAGGTCGGAAGTCTTCATAATGGTTAATAGTTAATGCAACAGAATGCTAAGCGAATTTTATTTTTCGGGGGCAGTTTTGACCCCGTTCACATAGGGCATTTAATACTTGCCCGCGATGCGATGGAAACTTTCAACTACCAAAAGGTGGTTTTTATACCCACCTATATTTCCCCTTTTAAGGTAAAAACAGGACACCGAGCCGATGCCAAGGATAGGTTAAATATGCTCCAATTGGCTCTTTCGGGGGTTGATTATTTTGAAATAGAACCCTACGAAATCCTTAAAGGTGGTGTTTCCTATACCCTCCAAACGGCCCAATACTTAAAACAAAAACACAACTTGGAAAAAGTTCATTGGCTTATGGGGGACGATACCTTTTTAAAATTCCACAAATGGTATAGTTTTAAAGAACTTTTAAAAATCCTCCTCCCGGTGGTTTTATTAAGAAATTCCACCGAAAGGGAAGTTGTAAACTACGCCAAAACAACTTTGGGTTTATCCCCCGAAGGTTTAAAAATTTTTAAATCCCGTAGGTTGGAAATATCTTCAACAGAAATCCGAAATAGGTTAAAAGAGGGAAAGGATATCCGTTTTATGGTTCCCGATAAGGTTTATTCCTATATTAGGGAAAGGAATTTGTATAAAACCTAAAAGGTAAAGTAGGAGAAGACATCCGACAGCCTTTCGACTTCTTCCCAATCTATCTTCATAAGTTGAAATTTTAAAAATGGGAAAAACAAAAATTTCTTCCTTAGGAGAGTTTGGGCTAATAGAACACCTAACAAAGGTTTTTAAAACCAAAGACCCTTCGGTGGTTAGGGCTTTTGGAGACGATACCGCCTTTGTCGATTTTTCGAAATTATCTTCTTCCCTAAAGGGAGGATTTTTACTATTTACGGTGGACACACTGGTGGAGGGAAGACATTTCCTCCGTTGGTATCCGCCCGATTCGGTAGGTTGGAAATTGGTCAGCGTCAATGTTAGCGACATAGCCGCCAAAGGTGGCCGTCCGCTTTTTGGAATGATTACGCTAGCCCTCCCCAAAGATATAGAGCTTTCCTATGTGGAGGAACTATATAAGGGAATAAACCAAGCCTTGGATTTTTATAACTTCGACCTTTTGGGTGGAAATACAACTTCTTCAAACCTAATAATGTTGGATTTTCCCATCGTAGGCCACGCTAAAAGGTTGGTTTTTAGGGATAAACCCCGTGTAGGGGACTATATCTATGTTAGTCCCTATTTGGGTGACAGTCTTGCGGGTTTGGAACTTCTTTTGGAAAGGAAAAGAGACTACAAACCTTACGAGCAGAGGCTTATAGAAAAACATCTCCGACCTACGGCACGGTTGGATTTGGCCCCGGTGGTGGAAAAATATGCAACCGCCTCGATGGATATAAGCGACGGATTTATTTCCGACCTAAGGAAAATGTTAAAAAACCTTTCGGCGGAAATTTATTTAGAAGAAATACCCCTTTCGGAGGAACTAAAAACTTACTGCCTCCAAAGGAAGAAAGACCCCCTTTATTACGCCCTAAAAGGAGGGGAGGATTACCAACTCCTTATAACCTCAAAGGAAGATTTAACAAAATTTGGCCTCAAAAAGGTGGGAAAAATAACGGCCCCCGATGGAGGAAAAATAATAGACGCCCGCAGCGGGAAGGTAATTTCAATAGAAGGTTTTGACCATTTACGGGTTTAGTTAATCTAAAAAAGAAAATAAACCAATGTGGAAATAATAAAAATTCCTATAAGGTTCATAACTAAACCGACGCGGGCCATTTCGGAAATTTTTATATCGGCAAAGCCAAAAACTATAGCGTTGGGTGGTGTGGCCATAGGAAGCATAAAGGCGTAGCTACATGCCAAAGTGGTGGCCATAACGGTTTTTTCCAAATCCAAACCCAGTTGGTGGGACAGACCTATAACCACCGGGATAAAAACATTGGCTGTGGCGGTGTTGGAAGAAATTTCCGTAAGAAAAATAACCACTGTAGTAAGAATAAGCAGAACCATAAATTCCGAGGAAGGTAAAATGCCCGCCAGGTTTTGGCCTATGTAGCTAACCAAGCCTGTTTTAAACATTAGGCTTCCGAGGCTTAGACCACCGCCAAAGAGCAGTATTGTGTCCCAATCGATTTTCCTAATATCTCCAACTGTGAGAATAGTTTCTTTCTTTTCCTTTACAGGTATTAAGAACAATAACGAAGCCCCCAAAAGGGCCACAACTTCCGTAGGCAAATGGTGTTTAACCCACAGATAGACTCCTTCCAAAGGAGGAACAATATTTTTCAAAAGGCCTAAAAAGGTTGGTAGTAACCATAAAACTACCACCGATAGGAATATAAAAAGAATAACCTTTTGGGTGGAATTTAATTTTTCCCTCTTTAGGGTGGTTAAATCGATTCTGTCCACGGGAAGGCGACCTATTAGTCGGTAAGTGTAAAGAACCAAAGCGAAAAAGGTTAAAGCCGATATAGGCAGCACCTTTAGAATCCACTCTCCGAAGGAGATTTGAATTCCCTCCTTTTCCAGAAAGCCTAATGCGATAAGGTTGGGCGGTGTTCCCACCGGGGTGGTAATGCCTCCCACCGAAGCGGCGTAAGCTATAGCCAAAAGGAGAAATTTAACCGATTTGTTTCGCCAAGAGCCGTCGGGGTATAAGGTTGCCAACAAACCCGCCACAATTGGCAAAAGCATAGCGGTGGTGGCGGTGTTGCTCAACCACATCGACAGAAACCAAGGTATAAATAAAACGGTGGCGATAAAGATTAAGGAGCTTTTCCTAACCCAATCTTTGGAAAGCACAAAAAGGGCTATATAACGGTCGATTTTGTATTTGGAAAAGGCTTCGGCCAAAAGGAAACTTCCAATAAAGAGAAAAATGATAGGGTGGGCAAAGTTGGCGAATGCCGTTTTTCTATCCGCTATGCCCAAAACCACCGCAAAGGCCACCGCCGTTAGGGCCGTAATGCCCAAAGGCATAACCTCGAAAAGCAACATAAAAACGGTGGCCGCCAACAAAGCCAAAAGCTTATGGGCTTGGGGGTTTAACCCCAAAGGCAACATATAGACCAAAAAACCGACCAAAACCGCCGCCAGAGCAAGGTAAATTTTTCTCTCCATAAAGGAAAAAATAACCCCTATAGGGGATAGCTAATTTATAGACCCAAGGAAGTTTCTTAATCTTTAATCTGATGGTGGTAGATAGGTTACTTTTACAACTTATTTCGGAGTTTCCTTTAACTGTAAAAACCGAGCATTGCATAAATCAGGACAATTTAAAAACCTGCGAAAGGTGTAAAAATGTATGTCCCACAGGGGCTATCGAATTTGAAAATAACCGTCCGAAGGTTAATTTCGATAAATGCACAGTTTGCGGTTTATGTTTTTCCGAATGTCCCGTAAATGTTTTTCAAATTAAATTCAACTGGGAAAAGTTATATAAAGAAAAAGAAACCCTTACGGTGGGCTGTTTTTTGACGGACCAAACGGCGGATGTTAAGGTTCCCTGTCTCGCAATGTTGAATGAAGAAATTTTGGCCTCCCTAATTTTGTGGGGCTACAAAAGGGTTAACCTTCTAACGGACAAGTGTAAAGAGTGCCCCCAAAAGGAAAACTATGAATTCATAAAAAAATACATAGAGAGGGCTAAGCTACTTCTTCACTACCATCGGGTGGAAGGGGAAATCACAGAAAACACCGCCGAGATTACCAACGAAGAAGAAGGCTTAGACAGAAGGGAATTTTTATCGGCCTTATTCGGAGAAGAGGAAAAAAGAAAACCACCCAAAGTTAACGAAAAAATAAATGTTCCCCTATGGAGGCAACTATTTTTTGAGACCGTTAAAAGGTATCCCCCCGAAGATATCTGCTACCAAGCGGTGGAAGAACCTTCCCTTAGGTTTGCCAAACCGATTATAAACCCCAACACCTGCCAGAGGAATAATATGTGCTCCTTTTGGTGTCCGACGAGGGCATTAACTTCTGATGAAAGCGGAATTTACTTTACCCAAATTCTGTGCACCGACTGCGGTCTGTGCGAAAAAATATGCCCCACATCGGCTATAACTTTGCAAAAAACCTTTGTCCCCCGCCGCAACGTTATGGCGGGCAAGGTGGTTATAGGTAAGGGAGAAAAGAAAATATGCAAAGGGTGCGGTAAGGAATTCGTCGCTGCCCCCGGGCAGGAATATTGCCTATACTGCCGCAAGGATAAAGAGATTAACCAATTAATAAGGAAATTTTTAGGGATTTAAGTTAATTATTGCCTTTTTGGTTTTTATTTCTTGAAACCTCCAAAGGTCGGTTAAAACTCTAAACCTCATGCGGTTTAACAAATGGTTAATAACTTTGCTCCTGTCGGTGGTGGGTCTATTAAACCTTTACCATTTGGGGTTGAACGATATTTGGCAACCCAACGAGGCTTTCTATGCGGAGACGGCGCGCGAAATTCTCGAAAGGGGTAATTGGCTGGATTTAACCTACAACTATGAACCCCGCCTAAACAAACCCCCCATGACCTATTGGCTGACCGCAGGAAGTTATAAAATCTTTGGAATTTCCGAATGGACTACCCGCCTGACACCGCTTCTGTCGGCCCTATTTACCGCCCTCTTACTTTTCTATTACGGAAGGAAAATTAAAAATGCCCTAACGGGACTTTTTGCGGCTGTGGTTTTTCTAACCGCCTTGCAAGTTTTTTCCTTGGCCCGTTACGATTCGCCCGAAATGCCCCTTACCTTTTTCCTAACGGGGGCTTTGGTTTTTTACCACCTCCACCTGAGGGAAAGGAAAACTTTCTTTTTGCTCCTGTCGGGAATATTCCTTTCGGCGGCCATCCTCACCAAGGGAATACCTTTTTTGGCCATTTTTTTGGGAACTATTTTCCTTTACCACCTGCTGGAGGATATACTTTCGCAAAGTTTTAACCTTTTAAGGTTGTTAAAAAAAATGTTTAAACCCCTGCTTGTGGGGTTTTTAGCATCTTTGCCCACTTTGGGGTGGTATTATTACGCCTACCTGCATTATGGTGAACTTTTTGTTCAAACCTTCTACAGCGAGGTTATTCATAGGGCAATAAATCCCCACAAAGGTTTTAATTGGAGTTTTTACTTGGTGGTTATATTGTGGGCTTTCTTACCCTACTCGCTCCACTTCTACTATTCCCTGTTGGGTTATCTTTTGAAAAAACTCAAAGAGGAAAGGGAATTTTTATTCTCCCTGAGTTGGTTTTTAACAACTTTCGGAGCCTTTACGGTGGCGAAGGGAAAAATCCCCGTTTACATACTTCCCGCCTTCGGCGCTATGGCAATTTTAACCGCACGGCTTTACGATAAAACCCACCGAGCCATAAACGTTTTAAATGCTTTTGTTTTGGTTATCCTCGTGGTGGCTTTTGTTTATGCTCTCTTTTGGTTGGGTTTTGCAGAAGACCTTCTTCTTTGGATTGTTTTATTTTTAAGTTTGGCCCTTTGGGCGGCCGTTGGAGGAAAGCATTACTTACTTAGACCGGCAATTGCCGTTATACCTATTTTGGTGCTCTTTACCTACAAAGTTCTCCCTTGGGTGGAACAATATCGCCCCTACAAGGAGGTTATAACCGAACTAAAAGACCAATACAGGGACAAAAAATTTGTTTGCCTCAATTGGTTTTTTAAAGATTTTCCCTTCTATTGGCGGGGCAAGGTTTACATTATCCGTTCCGAGGAAGGGCTAAAAAAATTCGACCCCGAAAAGGTTTTACTCTTTACCGACAAACCTCTTAAGGGCTGGAAGGTTGTTAAAAAGGTGGAGCTTTATACCGGCTCCGAATCCCGCTTTTTGGTAATGCTCAATGATTTAAAAACCCATCGGAGGTTCAAAGAGTTTTATTTCCAGATAAAGGAATAACAGGATTTTTCATTTTTTCCTTACTTTTAAATTTCCGAACTTGAAAAAACCGAACAACCCCTTTGTAGGTTTTATTTCCACCGTAAGATAGGTTAAGTTAATGGCTACAATCCTCGACGGGAAAGAAGTTTCCAAAATTTACCGTGAAAGGTTAAAAAAAGAGATAGACCAATTGAGGGAAAAGGGATATAGAAAACCATCTTTGGCCGTTATCTTGGTTGGCAACGACCCTGCCAGCCAAGTTTACGTAAACAACAAAAGAAAAGCTTGCTCCAAAGTGGGGATAGAATCTCTCTTCTATCATCTTCCCTCCGATTGCAAAGAGGAAAAACTCCTCTCGTTGGTTAAGGAATTAAACGAAAACCCTGAAGTGGACGGGATTTTGGTTCAGCTACCGTTGCCCAAACATATAAATCCCCAAAGGGTTATTGAAACAATCCGACCCGACAAAGATGTGGACGGTTTCCATCCCGAAAATATGGGAAAGTTAATAGCCAACCTCGACAGTGGTTTTATACCCTGCACCCCCTTGGGAATAAAAATTTTGCTTGAGCACTACGGCATAGATGTTCAAGGTAAAGATACCACCATAGTGGGGGCCGGTTATATAGTAGGAAAACCATTGTCGGTATTACTTTTAAATCAAAACGCTACGGTGACAACCTGCCACATTTACACCAAAGATTTAAAAAAACATACCCTAAACGCCGACATTTTAATTTCAGCCACCGGGGTAGCCCATCTAATAAAGGAAGATATGGTTAAAGAGGGGGCCGTGGTTATAGACGTGGGAATTTCCAAAAAAGATGGAAAAATAGTCGGCGACGTGGATTTTGAAAAAGTTAAAGAAAAAGCTTCCTACATAACCCCCGTCCCCGGCGGTGTAGGCCCTATGACCGTCACCGCTTTGCTGCTAAATACCTTCAAGGCTTACAAGAAGCATTTAGGTTTGGATTAATTTCTTTCCTTCTTTGGAGCTCCATTTTTTACCATAAACAGTAGGCGGCCAAATACCCACCTTTGCCGAGTTTAAAATTGGTTTAAATGTCCGAAAAAATAAAAACCGTAAGGGGCTTTAGGGACTTAATAGGAGAAGAGGCCCGCAAATATCGCTTTGTTGTGGAAAAAATTAGGGATATTTTGGAAAGAAATAATTTTGAAGAAATAATTTTGCCCACCGTCGAATACACAAAACTTTTCACCCGTTCCATAGGCGACGCTACCGACATAGTTGAAAAGGAAATGTTCACCTTCCAAGACAAAGGAGGAAGGGATATAGCCCTAAGGCCCGAAGGCACCGCCGGCGTAGTTAGGGCCTACATCGAAAATAAACTTTACGCCGACGGAACCTATAAAAAACTCTACTACGAAGGTTCGATGTTCCGCCATGAAAGACCCCAAAAGGGAAGATACAGAGAATTTCACCAAGTGGGTGCGGAAGTCTTAGGAACAATCAACCCCTTGGCGGATGCCGAAATAATAAAAATAGCCGACGATATATTAAAAACTCTCCAAATAGAGGCAACTATAGAGATTAACTCCCTCGGGTGCAAGAAATGTAGACCAAAATATAGGGAAGCATTGATAAATTATCTCCGCCAACATAGGGAAGAACTTTGCGAAGACTGCCAAAGAAGGTTGGAAAAAAACCCTCTACGAATTTTGGACTGCAAGGTTGAAAGCTGTAAAGTTATAGCCCAAAAAGCCCCCAAAATAACCGACTACCTTTGTGAGGAATGTAAAACTCACTACCAACAAGTGAAAGAGTATTTAAAAGCCCTAAATGTGGAATTTGTAGAAAACCCCTATTTGGTTAGGGGATTGGATTACTACAGCAAAACCGTTTTCGAATGCGTTTCTAAAGAGCTGGGCAAAACAGTTATAGCGGGCGGCCGCTACGACTATTTGGTGGAAGAACTCGGAGGGCCCCCGACTCCCGCCTTGGGATTTGCCGCGGGGGTGGAAAGGTTAATGCTCTTGATTAAAGAGCTTCCACCTAAGAAACCCTTGGTATTTATCATTCCCTTCGGGGGAGAAAAAGAAAAGATAGAGGCCCTAAAAATAGCCGAAAAACTCCGCCAAGAGGGTATTAGAACAGAGCTTTCCTATAGGGAAGGCAAACTAAAAAAACAATTTGAGTATGCCGCCAAAATCGGGGCCGATTTCGCCGTGGTGGTAGGTGAAAACGAACTTCAAAGCGGAAAATTCCCTCTCAAAAACCTCCACACTAGGGAGCAAAAAATATTAACCCTTGAAGAGATTATTCAATCTTTAAAGAACCTCTCTTAGTTTTGCTCTTCTAAATACCTCTGTTGGGGGCTCTTATTCATACTTTTATTAGATGGATTTAAAAAAGATAGATAAATGGGTTGAAGATATTAAAGAAAAAATTGAAAAGCTTAAGCTCCAGTTTTTCGCCGGTAAAAGGGAAGTAGAGTCCGAACTTAGGAAACTTCAAAAGGAATACCGTCAGAAGTTAAAAGAATTCTTTTCCAACCTTACCCCCTGGCAGAAAGTGCAAATAGCCCGCCACCCCAAACGGCCCCACACCCGCGACTATATAGAGCTTATTTTTGAAAATTTCCACGAACTCCACGGCGACCGTTATTGTGGAGACGACCCCGCCATAATAGCGGGATTGGGCTTTTTCTACGGCCGTCCCGTGGCTGTTATAGGCCACGAAAAAGGTAAAGACACCAAAGAACGGATGAAAAGAAACTTCGGAATGCCCAACCCCGAGGGATACCGCAAAGCCATAAGGGTTATGAAACTGGCCGAAAGGTTTTCCCTGCCCGTTATAACCTTTGTAGATACCCCCGGGGCCTTTCCCGGTATAGAGGCGGAAGAACATAACCAATCCAAAGCGATAGCCGACAGCATTTACACAATGGCCTACCTTAAGGTGCCAACGGTTTCGGTAATTATCGGCGAAGGGGGTAGCGGAGGGGCGTTAGCCTTGGCCGTAGCCGATAGGGTTTACATGTTGGAAAACTCCGTTTATTCGGTAATTTCTCCCGAAGGTTGTGCCGCCATATTGTGGAAAGACCAAAAGGCGGTAGAAGAGGCCGCCGAGGCATTAAAGCTGACCGCCCAAGACCTTCTAAAACTGGGCGTTATAGACGGTATTATTCCCGAACCCTACGGGGCGGCCCACATTGAACCTATAGCCACCGCCAGGCTCCTTAAATGGTGTTTGAGAAAAACCCTTAAAGAGCTTTCCCAAAAATCTTTAGACCAACTGCTGGAAGAAAGACTAAATAAATTTGCCTCTATGGGAGTTTTTGAAACTATTTCCCAAAGCGGGGACAAAAGTTAAAGTCCTTTTCAAGACAAATTCTTTCTTAATTCCCTTTTTGGTTTTCAAAAAATTTTTCTCCTTCCAAAGTTTTTAAACTTGAGGATAACCTTTCGAAGGTCTATAAATTTTAAAGCCATGGACAAAGAACTGATAATGCTCGAAGATATCCGCCAACTGGCTTATGAGTTGAACGATATTATTTTTACCTTGCGCGACCGACTGACCAAGGGCCTCCTTTGGGACGAGCTGGACGGAATAATAGCCCGCCGAGGTCTTTCTATTGAATTGGAAGACATAAGAGAGGCTAACCACAATGGTAAAACCCTTTACGAGGTCAGATTTAAAAATATCCGCCATAGGTTGCACGTTCCCAAACAGGACACCCCTTTAGAGGAATATCAAAACTTAGTAAGGAAGCTATTTGAGGAATTTTTCGAATCCAAGGTCGCCGAAAGGTATTATCTCCTCGATGTTCCCAAAAAGTGGATTTTCCTACTGGAAGAAGATGCGGGAGATATAGCCCGCGGTTATTGCGAAGTGGTTAGATTTACCACCGACCTATTTGAGGAATACCACCGCTGCCGCCGTTGTGTGGAAAATAAGGCTAATAAAAAACCCGATTTGGAAACTTGGAAAATAGTTCTCCAATCGGTGGATGAAGATAAACCTTTGGATACCTTTATGGAGAGCTGTATGGTTGACTGCGAATTAATCGACCTTGTGGCGGAAGTGGAATTTTTATTCAACCTACAGTTGGATACCGCTTTGGAAAAAGCTTATAAAGAATTGTTTGGAAAAGATTACAAATAAAGAAACCTAAGAAGGAAGTAAAAAAGTTTCCGTATAGGGTTTGTTGAGAATATACTTTTCCAAAACCAGCCTTATATGTTCGGCTTTTACCTTTCTTATGTTTTCAAAGAAATATAGGGCGTAGTTAATTTTTCCGACCACCGTTTGGCTGTAGCCGAAAAATACCGCCTCGCTCTCGGGTTCTTCCTTTTCAAACAGCTCGGCGTTTATTAGACGGTTTTTAAAACGCTCAACCTCCTCGTCGGTTATAGTGTTATAAATTTCTTCAAAAATTTCGAACAACCTTTTTTTGAAAGTTTCTATATTGTCGGGGTGCTGGGAGGAGGAAATAGCAAATAGATTGTCCCTACTGCGGGCAAAATCGTAGGAACTTACGGAGTAAACAATACCCTTTTCCCTAAGTTGGGTATACAAAATAGAGCTCCGTCCGCCGGTAAGAATTTCGTTCAACACCAAAAGGTCAAAATCCTCCAAAGTCCCTATGGGGGGGATTCTCCACCCAATAAGGGCATAGGATTTGTCCTTCCCTATACGGGGGTCGGTTAAGGTTTTACTTCTAACTTTAAGCTGGGGAGGTTCGTTGGGTATATACCTTTTGGGGATAGGTTTACTCGGTTCGGCGGCAAAAGTTTCCTCTATAAACTTTTGAACCTCCAAAGGGTCTATATTTCCGACCACCACAACGGTGGCATTTTTGGGTTGATAAAACCCTTGATAGAAGGACAAAAGCATAGGACGGGTAAAGTTTTTTATGGTTTTTTCATAACCGATAATGGGATGCCTAAAAGGGGAAACCTTATAGACTTCCTTTTCAAAAGTCCACCAAAGTTGGGTTGTGGGGTTGTCTTTAGCCCTATAAAGTTCTTCCAAAACTATAGGTTTTTCCTTTTCTATCATTTTTTCTTCGAGGGTGGCCCTCATAGTTAGGTGGAAAAGAACATCCAAGCCCTCCTTCCAGTAGGGTGCGGCTATATCCACGTAATAATAGGTGTATTCCTTGGAAGTGGCGGCGTTTATGTGTCCCCCCAAACTTTCTATAAGGGCCTCGGCCTCTCCGTAGGCATATTTATCGTTTCCGTTAAAAAGCATATGCTCCAAAAAGTGGGCTATACCTCTTTCATTTTCCCTTTCGTAGACCGAACCAACTTTAAACCAAACTTGGAGGGAAACGACTTCGGTATCCTTTCGAGGGTGGATAATACTCCAAAGCCCATTTTTATGTCTTTTTATTAACAATTCCTTTTTGTCTACAAAAGATTGAAGCTCGGCACTCATAAAGTATTGATTTAAAAGCCCTTAGATATTAAAAAACCCCCTTGGGCATGTTTAAAGAAAAAATTAAAAACTTCCACCTAATAGGAATAGGCGGCATAGGAATGTCGGGCATAGCCCGTATCTTACTTCAAATGGGCTATAAAGTGAGCGGTAGCGATATAGCCGAAAGCCCTACCGTTCACGAATTAAGGAATTTGGGAGCAACTATATTTATAGGCCACAGCGAAAAAAATCTTCCCCCCGAAACCGATGTGGTGGTCTATTCCTCGGCCGTATCTCCCGACAACCCCGAAATAAAGGAGGCAAAACGCCGTGGAATTCCCGTAATCCCGCGCGGGGAAATGTTGGCCGAACTGATGAGGGTAAAAGAAGGTATAGCGGTCAGCGGAAGCCACGGAAAAACAACAACAACCTCCATGCTGGCCCATATCTTCTATAAGGCCGAAAAAGACCCTACGGTAATAATAGGCGGAAAACTCCATCTATTTGAAGGCAGCAACGCCCGTTTGGGCAAAAGCGAATTGCTCATTGCCGAAGCGGACGAAAGCGACGGAAGCTTTTTGAAACTCTCCCCCGTGGTGGCGGTTGTAACCAACATAGACAGGGAACATTTGGACTTTTACGGCTCCTACGAAAATATAAAAAACGCCTTTTTGGAATTTATAGAAAAAGTTCCCTTCTATGGTTTTTCGGTTTTAAATCTCGACGACGAAGGGGTTAGGGAAATAATACCAAAAACCAACCGACGGGTTATTACCTACGGAATAACTTCCCCCGCCGATTATGTGGCAAAAAATATAGAAAAAACCACTTCGGGTTACCGTTTTGAGGTTTATAAAAACTTCCAAAGGTTGGGAGAAATAGAACTAAACCTTCCCGGAAGGCACAATATTTCCAACGCCTTAGCGGCCATAGCCCTATCGGTTGAGGCGGGTATAGATTTCGAAACTATATCCTTGGCTCTAAGAGAGTTTAAAAACGCCCAAAGGAGAATGTCCAAATTAGGAGAGATTGAAATAAACGGTTCCAAAGTTATCTTTTTCGAAGATTACGCCCACCACCCGAGGGAAATAGAGGCTGTGCTCTCCGCCTTGAGGGAATTTTATCTGCGGTATGAAATTATCCCCGTATTCCAACCCCACCGCTACACAAGAACCTATTTCCTTTGGGAGGATTTTAAAAAAGTTCTCTCCCCCTTTAGAGGAATAATTACCGAAATTTACCCCGCTTCGGAACAACCTATTCCCAATATAACCGGTTATAGGTTGGCAAAAGAGTGCGGCCACCTTTACGCGGAAAACAAAGAAAAATTGGAAAAACTCCTAAAGGAGTTATTAACAAAAGATAAAAAACCTAAAGTGGTTGTCTTTTTGGGGGCTGGTTCCATAGGAAGGTGGGGAAGGGAAATTTATGAAAATCTAAAAAGTTTTATTTGATTTCTATTTCCGTTTTTAGGATTGTTTTTCCTTTTTTCCACAGCCTTGCCCGGAGTTCGGGGTTTTCCACAGCAAAAATTTCCATGGTGTATTTACCCGGTTTTAGGTCTTTTGGTAAGTTTATGGTTACCGACATTTTATCCAAGACTACTATATCCTGCTCATAGTGGTAAACTCTTTTCCCGTTCTTGTATAGGAATACGTGAAACCAACCCCTAAAGTGGGCAATCCCGGCTTTTTTAAAGTGTAAAATCAATCTATGGTCTTTGACTTCGTAGGATACGGCCAATTTTAAATCCTCGGGTGTTAGGTCGCTACGGATATAAACGGGAAGCCTAAATTTAAAATTGATAGTAATTCCGGCGGCAACCCCTTCGCTGATGGGGGTGTTGCCTTGGATTACCGTAGGTTTATAAACCTTTTCGGTAAAGGTTATGTAACAGCGGTATTCTCCTTTAGGTAGAGGCATATCGGGAACGAAAATAACTGTTTTTTGGGTTTTTTTGGGGGGAATGAATAGAATTCGCGGCACAACCCGCAGATATTTGCAGATTTTCTGACCGTTTCGCTCTACCTTGATTTTTATCAGAATAGGTAAATCGTTTCTAAGGTTTGTGACATTAAATACCACCCGAGAGCCGGGGTATGTTACAAAGTAATAGGGGACTACGGCATAATCGGCAGCTTTTGCTAAAAACGGAAGAAAAAGAGCCAATAGGGACAGAAATTTAAAGAAATTCATCTAAGAATTATTTTATTCTCCGGTAACGGTAATAGTAAACTCAGCTTTGTACATTCCTGCTTTCAAAACACCGGGGAAATGATAAGTTGGACTAAAGATAAAGTAAACTTTTACCTGCTTATCGGGAGTGTCGTCTCCGGTCAAGTTGGGAACCGGCACATCGGTATCTATTTCAGCCCCATCTTTGGGGGTTATAACCCTGTACTCGGCTTTATCGTAAAAGTAATCAAATTTACTTTTTAAGGTATCATTGTTTTTTATGTTTTTCCAGGAGTTATCTCCTAGATAATAATAGCACATATGGGTTTTAACCTTTGTTATTTGCACTTGGTAGGAGGAGTCACTTTCGTGAACCATATATTGGGGTGCATCGAATGTTAAATGAATCACCGAACCGGGGTCTATTTTAATTCCTCCAATTAAAACGCCCGCAAACTTTGAATTATCTTTGTCGGGGTTAACCAATTTATCACACAGGTCAACCTCATTATCCGCCGAAAAATCGTGGGGCTCTTTATCTTTGTTTATTAAATCTCTGATATTGAGGGGGTTATTTGCACCATAAAATGCTGCATAATAGTCGGTATCTGTAACCCTATCGGGACCCGCCGCTGCGGAAATTTCTTCGGCGTTGTTTTGAAGCTTGACACCTGTGGTTACCTTATCGGCAAATGCCAGTAGAGCCAACAAACCACCGGCCAGCAGCGAAAGGGTTAATTTTCTCATCTTCAACCTCCTTTAAAAAAAATTATTTGTACCATTAGTTAAAGTCAAGTAAAATTTCCTTTCCTCCCATTAAGAGGTCTTCTTTTGTTATATTCACTTTTATACATCGGTTTTTTACCTTAAATTTTTTAGCCAATTTCGGGTCTATACAAAAAGTGTGTTCACCTTCTGTTAAGTAGGTAAAAATTTCTCCGCTCAGGTCGGTAAATTTAATTTTATTATCAATATAAACTTTCAAACCTGCGAAACTTTTACCTTTAATAAAAACATCTATTAGTGTGGGAACTTTAGGGCTATAGGGAACTTTTACAGTATTGAATTCCCAAGGAATTTGGTAAACTTTGATTTCTTCTAAATCGGGGTAAAAGGTATAGTCCTTATGTTGAATGGGAAGAAGTGTTATTTTCTTTGCCCGTTTTGTATCCAAACCGCAAATTATGCCTTCTTTGGCCAAAGGGCCGCCGGAATCGATACCGGCAGGAAAAATTTCTTTTTTGTATACTCCGTAAACCCCCACGCAGCTGCTAAGGCTTTGGGAAGAAAAATAAAGCTTATTGCCGAATTTATAAAAATAACCGTTTATAGATAAAGTATAAAAGGGGCCGCTTAGTGGATTGTATTTGAAGCCGAACGAAAGCCTAAACCACCTGTTTGAAAATCCCTTCCACAGATAGAGCTCATAGTTATAGTTCCCCCTTAAGTTTGTGTTGTAAGTAAATTCCCATTCGAGGTTATAACTACTTAGCACCTTTCTCCACGAAAGGTAAAAATATCTGTATTCCTTAAAATCGGTTGAATATCTAAATCGGAAGTTCCCAAGGGGGGGAATTCCGAAGCCTAACCCGTAGGAGGAATTTTCGAAGGTTTCTTGCAAAAAATTAAACTCGCCGTTTACATAAAAATTGTCGGAAAATTTTCCGAAGAAAAGTTGTTCCCGTCTCGGGAGTGGCGGCGGAGGCATTTGGAAATTAACCCTTACCTTCCACTCCTTTGTGGATAAGCTACCTAAAAAACCATAGCTGTTTGTAGACTCTTGTAAATCTCTCTGAACTGATATTGAATAAGACTTATTTAATTTGCCACTATCTATAGAGCCAAAAAAGCTTGTATTTAAAATCCTTCCGTTGAAGGAAATTTGCAAATTCTTGCTTTCGCTAAACTTATGCAACCAACTAATTTTATACTCCTCCAAGGCCAATTTTCTAAAGGAGAGGGCGGCATAAAACTTATTTTTTTTGTCGGGACGAAAGTTAAATTTTATCCTCGTTTTGGGTTCTCTTTTTTTTGTATCTACTCCAAAGGAAACCGAATAGTCAAACTTATTTTTTGACTTTTTGAGATTTAAAAGCTTTTTTCCTTCTAAGGTTTCTTTTTCTACTTTTCCATCGGAAGTTAGATATTCAATTTTTATTTGGTCGGAAGGAGTTATATTTTCCAGCTCGACCGAGAAGCAACCGTTGTTTTCAGGTTTTACTTCCTTGTAAAGGTTATTGTTTATATAAATCCTTATAAGGGTCACATCAGAACGGTTCAAACAGCGGGCTAAATTTACTTTATTTCCTTCGGAGGGTAAAAAAAAATTCCTACTCCTTATGTTTATACCCCAATAGGGTGTTCCCTCCGAGGGATATATATAACCAAACCTTACAACCGTTTTTTTAAAGCGATATTCATCGGTTAGGGAAAAGCCATTGAATTCCCACCTTCCGCCGTCCCTTTTGAGGTTTAAGTTTCCCACCGCCTGACCTTTGAGTAAAGAACCCCTTAAATTAAGTGAAAACTTTTCCTTAGTTCCTTCCTTCCCTTTTTCCCAGCTGTAGCGGTATTGAAAGTAATGGAAGCTTAACCGGCTACGGTTTAAAAATTTATAAGTTCGCGATTTCATCCAGTTCTGAAGACTCTTTTGAAAGTTTTTGTAGACGGCTAATTTGGGAACCTCCTCCTTGGGGACAACAAATCTCAACTCAAAAGGGTTGTATTCAACTTTTATACCCCAGAGTTGGGAAATAAAATCGGTTCTAACATATAGGGAACCCAACCTTTCTTTAAAGGCTTGGGGAGCTTTTTTTCTTATTTTCTCCAGTTTCTTTTCGTTAACGGGGCCAAAAATAATTTCCAGCTGGTCTAAAGAAACATAGGTGTCAAAGCCTGTTTCCTTATAACAAATCAGGGTATTAACTTGGGTTTTTGTAAATCCGGCCAAAATAAGCGTTTGGGGAGCAAAGTCGCAAAGATTTAGCTCTTCTTGTTGCTTATTTCCAAGGGCGGGTGAAATTAAGGTTGCAAAAATCGCAAAGGCTGAAAATAATTTCCGACCCCGCCCTTTCATAATTCATCGGTAAAAACCATTCTAAGTTAGGTTGAAGACTAAAGCTTTTGAAGGGATTTTTTACAAAAAAATAGAAAACTTAAGAAGGAAAAATTTAATTAATCCCTTTTGTGGGTAAAGTAGAGAGCCAAGGCCACCATAAGGACACCTAAAGAAATATAAACCGTATCGAGGGGTGTTTTAAAATCCATGTGAAGAACTTGTTTAAAGAAAGTAACAATTAGAACCATAATAACCAAACGGCCCAATTTCTCTTTCAGGTCTTCGAGGTTTTTAATTACCAAAACCCTACTGCCCAGGGGGTCTTGTTCGGCGGGGTCTATTTTGGAAATAAATAGTTCGTAAAGACCCAAGGCAAAAACCAGCAGGAAGGTTCCTATTAAAAACATATCAATCGAGGCAATTACCACCGATAATAACTTAGCGTAAAAAGTTTCGTACGAGTATTCTCCGATAAACATATAAAGCAGATGGAGGACTTCGTAAAAACCGACCATAAACACCACAAAAGCCGATAGGAGGGAGGCTATCACTGCAATAAACACTAACCAGCGGGTGTTCCATAAAAAGGTTTCGAAAATTAACTCTATTTTCCGCATAAGCGGGTGTTTTTTAACTTCCTGTTGTTGCATGGCTTTTCTATTTTATGAAGGCAGAAAGCAAGAGCGGTTTAATCTAATTGGCTCATGGAATTTATAAACAACCCTAAATTGGTTTTGGCCATTAAATTGCTCCTTTCTTTGGTTTTTTCTTTTGTTCTAGTTTGGAGCTTAAAATTTTTTACCCATCAAAGGAAAAACTCATTTGACAATTTCTTCCTATTTGTGGTTTTGGGTTCTTTGCTCGGTTTCCTTTCGGCGGTTGTGTATAACCTTTTCCCATTGTTGTTGATAGTGGTTTTCCTTACCTACGGAGGTTTTTTATTCCTTTTTCTAAATAAGGATTACTCAGGTTTTTTACTTTCCCTTTTGAGTTTCCTTTTGGGAATTTTAACCGCCCAAGGGTTTACATTTCTTTCGGCTTTAACGGTTGTGGTTGTTGGTTATTTAATAGTCTCCTACCAAAGTTGGAAAAAGTTTTTAGAAACCCTCAATAGGCAAGATTTGTTCTTAGTTCTCCAATTTTTGGTTATAGCTTTTGTTATTTATCCCCTGTTGCCGAACAAAGAGATAATTTTCGGCCTAAACCCTAAAGATGTTTGGAAATTTGTTATAGTCGTTTCCTCGGTTGGGTTTGTTGCCTATTTCCTCTTAAGGTTTTCCTACAAAGAAAATCAAACCTTAAGAAGGAGCATTTTGCTAACCGCCCTTTTGGGGGGAACGGTTTCGTCAACTGCTGTAACTTTGGCCTTTTCGAGGTTATCGAAAGAGTTTGAACACCTTTCCAAGGTCTTCTTTTTGGGTATAACTCTCGCTTGGGCAATAATGGCCGTTAGGGTTGTTTTCTTAGCCTCCTTTGTTGAAGCCAAACTGTTTATGCCCCTTTCGGAGGTTATGCTTCCTTTTATTTTGTTAACCCTCGGTTTGGGTTTGGTTTTTTATAGACAGCTAAAGGAGAAAGAAAACCCTTTACCAAATAAGGGGGTAAAGCTAAAAAACCCGTTAGGTTTTGTGGAATCTCTCGAATTTGCCCTCATCTACAGTTTGATAACGGTAGGTGCCTACCTTGCTAAGGAAAAATTCGGAAACGGGGCTATTTATCTGTTGGCCTTCTCTTCGGGAATTGTGGATGTTGACCCCCTAACCCTCTCTTTATCCAAAATGGTTTCCGAAGGGCTGTTGAATATAAACACAGCGGTTGTCGGAATTGTTATAGCCGTTGTATCAAATAACTTTTTTAAAGCCCTCTACGCTTATATTTTCGGAAGCTCGGAAATAAAAAGGTTAGTCTCTTTGTTGGTGATTTTAAATTTGGCTTATGCGGGGATTGTTTACTGGTTCCTTAAGTAGGAAAAGCAAAAAGAAAAAATTAACCTTATTTGGATTTTTTTCCGCCTTGGTTTTCGGTGGAAATGGAGGCCAAACCCTTGGCGGCCGCCTGACGGAGACGTTTCTGACCCTGGGGCTCCCAAGGTTTGATTTCTTTGATTTTTCTGGCCGCGGCTTTACCGCTGAGCTGCCTGATGTAGTAAAGTTTAGCCCTTCTAACCTTACCGAATTTAACAATTTCTATTTTTTCCAAACGGGGGTTGTATAGGGGGAAAGTCCTTTCAATGCCCACACCGAAGGACTCTTTCCTTACGGTGAACATTCTGTTTAAACCGGTTCCTTGGAACCTTATAACCAAACCTTCGAAGGGTTGGATTCTCTCTTTGTTTCCTTCCTTAACCTTGTAGTAAACCCTTACGGTGTCCCCCACACGGAAGTCGGGAATATCTACCTTTCTCTGATACCTTTTTTCCAATTTCTGTATTAGTAAGTCCATTTTTTTAACCTCCTTTTGAATTTTCAGAAACCAAACCAAAAAAGTATATTCAGAATTTTTAGTTATTTCCGCCGTGGGTTAACAAAAGGTTTTAAAATTCCCACCCGATGGACAAAATTTTCTTCCCATTGGAGGATAGCAACCTAATAGACCGATATAGGGAAATTATCGATGGTAAAACCTTTTTGGTTACCGGGGGAACGGGCTCCTTCGGAAGGTTGTTTGTTAAAACCCTCCTTGAAAAGTTCAATCCTAAAAAGGTTATAGTCTTTAGTAGGGACGAATACAAGCAGTTTTTAATGCAAAAGGAGTTTCCCAAAGAAAAATATCCCCAACTTAGGTTTTTCCTGGGAGATATCCGAGATAAGGATAGACTTTATAGAGCCTTCGAGGGTGTAGATTATGTAATCCATTCGGCGGCATTAAAACATGTTCCAATATTGGAATATAACCCCTCGGAGGCGGTCAAAACCAACATATTGGGGGCCCAAAACATTATAGACGCCGCCATAGACCAAGGCGTTAAGAAGGTTGTAGCCCTCTCCACCGACAAGGCGGTAAATCCCATAAATCTTTACGGAGCCACCAAGTTGGCAATGGAAAAATTGCTCGTTGCGGCAAACGCCTACACAGGAAGCAAGCCTACAACCTTCGCCCTGGTTAGATACGGAAACGTTGTAGGAAGCCGCGGAAGCGTAATTCCCTACTTCAAAAGCTTAATAGAAAAAGGAGAAAAAACTTTACCCATAACCGACCCCCGAATGACCCGCTTCTGGATAACCCTACAGCAGGGGGTTGAGCTTGTCCTCTATGCCCTAAAGGAAAGCGTAGGAGGCGAAATATTTGTTCCTTATATTCCCAGCATGAAAATCCTCGATTTGGTAAAAGCAATATGTCCCGACTGTGGATACAAAATAATAGGAATCCGACCGGGGGAAAAATTGCACGAAACCCTCATTTCGGAAGAAGAAAGTATGCACACCGTAAGAGTTCGAACCCCGGAAGGTAAAACTTATTTTGTAATCCTACCGCAGTTTTCCTTTGAGACAAAAGACACCTCCAAATGGAGCAAATACGAAAAACTCCCCGAAGGGTTTATCTATAGAAGCGATAAAAACGACTGGTGGCTAACCGTAGAGGAGCTAAGAGAGTTAATTAGTAAGTTAGAGCTATAAAACATTGATTTTTTTGCAAAATTGCGTTAAATTTCTTAGGTATCAAACCAAAGGAGGTTTAACCATGCGGGAAATTTTTGAAACCCTAGCAAGGGCCGTAGAGCTCAATCGGAAAAACAACAAAGGTTTCACCCTCGTTGAGCTCCTCATCGTTATCGCCATCATCGCTATCTTGGCGGCTATCGCTATTCCCCAGTTCACCAAATACAAACAAAGGGCTTACGTAGCCGCTATGAAAAACGACGCCCACAACATTATTTCGGCCGAAGAGGCCTATTTCGCCGGTGAAGACGAATATTGCACCGACAACAACTCATGTCCTAGCTATGATGGTCAAAAACTAACTTTGGGCGATTTATCTACCGTTCCCCTATCCAAAAATGTGGTTATGCTACAGGTAACAGGTTCAACAAGTAATGATACTCTAACCGTTGACCCTGGTAGCGAAGCTCCAAAATCCGGACATGACCATATTGTGGAGTTTCTGCGTTGTAGCGACGGTTCTCCCGGTTACGGTTTTGCCCTGGGACATAAAAATATCTATAACTCTGCCGATGGCTACTACAAAATCAACGTAATTTATAACTCCTGCAAAGACGACTCCCCTGTAGAAAAGGCGGTTTCTAGCAGTTCATCTTATACCCACTAATCTACAATTTAATTTATATTTCTTTTCTATCATTTTTTTTCTTAACATTCTCAGCGTAGGGAGAGGTTAATGCACAATGGAGGAGAGGATAAAGATAGAGGATTTACACTATTAGAACTTCTGATAGTTATAGCAATTATAGGTATTTTGGCTGGTTTTGCCATCGCTTTCTACAATCGGTATAAAATAGCAACCTATAACAATATAGCCCTCTATGACCTTAGGAACCTTATAGAGGACGAACTTGCGTACGAGGCTACCCATCAAACTTTTATCGGTTTTGGTGTAGAAGATGCGGTTAACGGCAAAATTGTTATAGGGGACTTTTCCCACAAGCTGCTTTCGCCCAAAGTTAGGGCCGTGGTTAAGTTTACCCAATACTACGCAAATATGTGCACTAAGCACACCCTCGGAGACCGAATTTACGGTTACGAAACCGACACGGGAACAATTTATTACAAAAAAAGCCAACCGGGCTATGCCCTTCAGGACGACGATTGTCCCAATGCAACTTCGGAAATAGATTTCAAAGCTTCCGAAGGTTGGTATCCTCTTAATTAGTTTTAGTTCTTTTTCCGTATCTTTTATTTACCAATATCCTCCTTTAGAAATTTTTTGACCTCTCCTACCAAAAATAGGGAACCCAATATTATTGAATCCTCCGAAAGGTTTTCCAACATTTCTTTAACGCCGCGGTAGGTTTTTATTTCTTTAAATTTCAATTCCACCGCACGGTTGAAGAGATTTTCCAAACTTTCCGCACGGTGGTAGTTTACTTTTACCAACCCTATGCGGTCGGTATATTTTCTTATTAGCTCCATTTGGGTAGGCCAATCTTTATCCCTCATGGAGGAATAAACAACAAAGATTTTCCTATTGAGGATTTTTAAATCTTCCAAAGTCCTTTTTAGGGCGTGTAAATTGTGAGCTCCGTCCAATATAAGGAGGGGATTTTCTCGGACTATCTCGAAACGACCTTCCCAGCGGGTATTGGCAAGGGCTGTTTTTATTTTCTCTTTGTCAGGTTTTATTCCTAACTTGGGTGCGGTAAGCAAAAATATTGTCAAAGCCAGAGCCGCGTTTTGAACCTGTTTTAACCCGTATATTCCTAAATTTGCTTCCTCCAAATGGAAATCCTCAAAGTTATAGTTCCTAAGGTAGGTGTTTGGAAAGTCTACCGCCCCTTGGTAGGTAAAGTCTTTATTTGCCACATAGAGGGGAGATTTTCTTTCCTTTGCCTTTTTAAGTGCTATAGATAGAAGAGGTTCACTATCTTCCCCCAAAACAATAGGCGTTTGGGGATAAATTAGTTCAGTTTTGTCGTCGGCTATCTCTTCCAAGGTGGAACCTAGCCATTTTGTATGGTCTAAGCCTACATTGGTTATAGCAGTTAACAAAGGTTTGTGGACTTTGGTAGCATCCCACCTTCCGCCCAAACCTGCTTCTATAACCGCAATGTCGACATTATTTTCCTTAAAAAGGAGGGTAGCTATTAAAACCGCACTTTCAAAGTAGGTCAATTTATGTTTCTCTATAAGGGGTTTTATCCTTTCTACATACCTTTGAAGGGTTTTTTCATCGATTGGGATATTGTTTATCCTCCATCTCTCGGTTTCGTCCACCAAGTGGGGAGAGACAAACCTTCCCGTTTTTAGCCCGTGGTGTCTATATAAACTTTCCAAGAAGGCCGTTGTGGAACCTTTCCCATTGGTGCCCCCCACAATTACCGAAGGGTAGGTATCTTGAGGATTTCCCGCTTCCTGGCAGGCTTTTTTTATTCTTTCGAGTGTGGGGGTGAAATTTAACTCCAACCCCTTAAAGAGATTCCAAAGGAGCATAGAGGATTATTAAAAGAGAATAAATCCCTATGAAAATAGAGGGAACTTTACGGGTGCCTTCGGACAAGTCTATTTCCCATAGGGCTATAATCTTGGGGAGCTTGGCCGACGGGCCGGTAAGAGTAAAAAATTGGCTTAGGGCGGCGGATACTTTAGCTACGCTCAATATCTACCGACAATTGGGAGTTGAAATAGAAGAAATAACCCCTACCGAGCTTGTGGTAAAAGGAAAAGGATTTGAAGGTCTGCGTGAACCTTCCGATATACTGGATGCCCAAAATTCGGGAACAACAACCCGTTTAACATTGGGAGTTTTGGCCACCCAACCCTTTTTTAGCGTTATTACCGGAGACAATTCTCTAAGAAGACGTCCCATGTTGAGGGTGGTAAAACCCTTGCGTCAAATGGGGGCCACCATCGACGGAAGGGAAGAAGGTAATCTTTTGCCACTGGCCGTAAGGGGCGGTCAACTTAAAGGTATTTCCTTTTTTAACAAAAAGGCTTCGGCTCAGGTTAAGTCGGCTTTATTGCTTGCCGGCTTGCAGGCCGAAGGAATAACCGAAGTAGAAGAACCCTATCTATCGAGAGACCACACCGAAAGGATGCTCCAACTTTTTGAGGTGGATTTAAACATAATTCCCACCGAAGGGGGAATATTGGTAAAACTAAAAGGCGGTCAAACTCTAAAAGGGGACAAAGATATAGTTGTTCCCGCCGACCCATCGAGCGCCGCCTTTTTCGCCGCTGCGGCGGTATTGCTACCGGGTTCCCACCTTGTTTTAAAAGATGTTCTAATAAACCCTACAAGGGACGGTTTCTTTAGAAAACTCAAAGAGATGGGGGCCAATATTGAATATACCAACGTTAGGGAAATTTCCCGCGAACCTATAGCGGATATTGAGGTTAAATATTCTCCCGACTTGAGAGGGGTAGAAGTTCATCCCGAAGAAGTTCCCGCTATGATAGATGAACTTCCTCTGTTGGCTGTTGTTGCTACCCAAGCCGAAGGTAGGACTTTAATTAGAGGAGCTTCCGAACTGAGGGTTAAAGAAAGCGACCGAATAAAGGCTACTGTTGAAAATCTTCGCAAAATGGGGGCAAAAATAGAGGAACTCCCCGACGGTATGGTTATAGAAGGTAAAACCCCCCTTAAAGGGGCAAAAATAAAAACCTACGACGACCACCGCATAGCTATGGCCTTTACCATCGCCGGACTTATAGCCGATGGGCCTGTAGAGTTGGATAACCCCGAATGTGTAAAAATTTCCTATCCCAACTTCTTTGAGGATTTAAAGAAGGTTTTAAAACCCTAAATAAGCTTTTTTCTTTTCTAAACCTTTTTGGTTGCAAAAAGTTAAAAACCTTTAAAAGGATTAAGCAACCTCGCCCCTCATTATGTCGTGAATATGAATAATTCCGATGGGGCGGTTTTGTTCATCTACCACAATAAGGACGGTTATTTTGTAATCTTCCATCCTTTTGAGGGCTTCCATTGCCAGCTCGTCGGCTTTGGCGGTTTTTGGGTTTTTTGTCATAACATCTTTGGCGGTTTCTTTATTGAAATCTCCCCCTCTTTGGACAAATCTTCTTAAGTCCCCGTCTGTAATTATTCCTACCAGTTTCCCATTGTCGTCAACTACGGCGGTGGCCCCGAAACCTTTGGAGGAAATTTCTAAAACTACGTCCCTCATTGGGGTATCTTGATGGACTATAGGCACCTTTTGGGGGTCAAAATGTCCTAAATCCTTTACCAGTTTAAGTTTTCTTCCTAAGTTTCCCGCGGGGTGGCGAAGGGCAAAATCTTCCTTAGTGAAACCTTTGAGTTTCATTAAACAAACTGCCAAAGCATCCCCTAAAACCAAAGTGTTGGTGGTAGAGCTGGTTGGTGCCAAATTCATTGGGCAGGCTTCCCTTTCTACGCAGAGTTTTAAAACAATGTCGGCCCGTTTTGCCAACTCCGATTGGACATTGTTGGTAATAGCGATAATTGGCACTCCCAACCTTTTAAAGTAGGGAAGCATCGCCAAAAGTTCGGAACTTTGTCCGCTATTGGAAATTGTTATAACAACATCATCTTTAGACACCATACCTAAATCCCCGTGAAGGGCTTCGGCGGGATGCAAAAAAAACGCGGGCGTTCCCGTAGAGGCTAACGTGGCCGCAATTTTTTTTCCGATAATTCCCGATTTGCCTATTCCGCTTACCACAACCTTACCTTTGCAGGAGGCTATAAGTTTGACTGCCTTTTCGAAAGATTGGTCTATACAGTTCTTCAGATTCTTAAGTTGGTCTATTTCTGTTTCTATTACCTCTTTGGCGGTTTTTAAAATGTCCATCTTTAGGAAATATCTTTAAATTCTCCCCACGGGGTTTTTATAGATTTTTTATGTCCTTTTTTCAAAACTTGGTCGGTTATATAACTTCCCTCCGCGGGGTAGATTTAGCTATAGCTTTGGGCTATTTGGTTGCTTTCTTTGTTTCTTGGTTTATTACCCGTTGGTTGTTAAATGTTCGGCTAAAGAACCTTCCCCAGATTCACGCGGTAATATATGCTCTCCAGGCGGTTTTATTTACGGTTATAGCCCTCGTTAGCTACAAATATATAAACGACCCTATTTTGAAAATTCTCTATCGGGATACAGCCGTTTCGGTGGCCGCCGCTCTTTTAGCGGGGGCGGTTTTTTCCTTTGTCCGAATTGGGAAGGTTTTAAGACTTATAACCTATTTGGGGTTTTTCTTGGCCCTAATTGTGGAAATTGTTATTATCTTCACCACAAACCTAGGTTTGTTGAAAATTCTTATCCCTTTGAGGAAATTTTTAATACTCCTTTCCTTGTTCCCTATTTTGTATGCCCTTACCGAATTAATATCCGTCAAAAGGTTTAAAAAGGTTTTAAGAACCCTTTTAGGGGGATTGTTTTTAACCATCGGACTCCTTTGGGAGCTGGGATATGTAAACTTCGATATAACCGCCTTTGTTGGTATTGGGATTATAGTAGCCACAACATTGGTTTATTCTTGGTTTATCTCCCACGGGACGGTAGTTTTAACCAAACTCTTTAAGGTTCTACAAATAAACGAAGACGACGGGGAAACCCTTTTGGATTCCCTCAAAAAGTTGGGTTTTCTGTTGCTTCTCTACATTTATTGGATAGTTGGAATTTACTACCTAAATTTGGAAAAACTGGTTCAACAGCTTAAGGGAATAATTTTGTTCGACACCCCTATTGTAAAAATTTCTCTCTTCAACCTTTTGGCGAGTGTTTATTTGTTCCTCTTTTTGTTTTATTTGATAAACATCCTCAAAAAGGTAGTTAAATTAATCTATCCTCCCCAAGAGAGGGAAGATAAGGGAGGCTCTATCGAAGCGGTAGTCTACAACCTCGGAATGCTTTTGAATATCACCCTTTCGCTCTCGGCTATGGGTCTAACTTGGAAAGCTATACTGCCCTTGGCGGGTGCCTTGGGTATCGGTTTGGGTTTTGGTTTGCAAACAATACTGAATAACTACGTAAGCGGTTTTATTTTAATGTTCAGTCGGAATATCCGCGTCGGCGACTTTGTTGAGCTACCGGGAAATGCGGGGCAGTTTATAAATAACCCCTCCAACTACATTTTCGGTAGGGTTGAAGACATTAGCATATTAACCACCCGCATAAGAACCCTCGACGGGATAGATATTTTGGTTCCCAACTCCACCTTTATAGGAAACCAGATAATCAACTATTCCCTAAAAAATCCCTTTGTTAGGGTTAGGTTTCCCTTTGGGGTGGCCTATTCCAGCGACCCCGACAAAGTTAAAGAGCTCCTAATTAAGCTTGCCTACGATTGCCCTTGGGCGAAAAATTACTACCGCCCTCCCCAGGTTTGGTTTACCGCTCTTGGTGACAGTGCCCTACTTTTTGAGCTTCTAATGTGGGTAGATATAAGGGAACTGTGGAAAAACCCCTACAAAACCCTTTCCTATTCCTTGGTGGATTGGGTCTATACCAACGGATTTAAACGCCTTAAGGAGGCCAATATTGAAATACCTTTCCCCCAACAGGATATTTGGTTTAGGAATAACCTCAAAGTGGTTATAGAAAACGAGGAAGGCAAATCTTTAGGGGTTCTGAAAAAAGAAGATAGAACAAAAGGTGTTTAAAAGTTAAACGTTTTCAGGTTGGGGTTCTTTTACTTCAACCTCTACAATATCGCTTTCCCAAAGACCGTGCTTTGTGCAGTAGGACATGGCATGAAGTTGTAGCTTTTTCTTCATAGGAACTATATAGAAATCAACCTCAACTTGGTCCTTTTGGTTTCCGAGCATTTCGGGCTGAATTTGAACGTGTCCCAATAGGGTATTTCCATCCCACAGCTGAACGTAGGCAATATAGTGGTCATGATCCATGGGGTGGGCGTAATCTTTTCCAACTTTAACTTTAACTTTGAGTTTTTGACCTTTTACAGCTTCTCCTTCAACATAAACAAAGGGGGAGTGTCTGTCTACATAGTCAACCTTAGCTTCGGTTTTAGCCTGTTGGATTAGTTCACTGTAGCGATTTATCTTGGGCATATCCAAACCTCCTTGTTGAGTTTGGATATTAAAGCTATAACTTGCCAAAAGGTTTATAAATGAGAAATGTCAAACCTTGATGGTTTAAAACCTACAGAGATAAAAACAATATGCCCGCAAACGGTTTCTAAGTTATTAGAAATGCTCTATAAGTTAAAAACGGAAGGTTTTTCAACCTTTATAGGTTGATTTTCTTTTTTATTTTCCCCTAAAAGGGGTTATAAAACCATTTGTTCCAAGGGATGGGTAATTCTTAACCTTTCCACCGGCTGGCCTTCTATTAAATGTTTCTCAACTATTTCGGGAACATCTTCAGGTTTTACATTTCCATACCAAACACCATCGGGGTAGACCACCACCACAGGGCCTAACTCGCAAGCACCCAAGCAACCGGTTACAGAAAGCAATACCTTGGAATCTAGACCCCTTTTCATAAGCTCCTCTTGGAATTTCATAGCAACTTGGTCGGAGCCTTTAGCCCCGCAGGAAGGCATCATTGGGTTAGGTTTTCTCGCCATGCATACTAGAACGTGTTTAAACTTCATAGGGTTGTATTCTAAAGTTGGCCCCTAATGGTTTTTTTGACTTTCCGCATAGTGTCTTAAATAAGAACACGTTGTGAATAGTATCAAACGGTATCGAATATTATACCTCCTGCTCACAAGGTTTACTTCGCTGCCCCTTTAAACTACTGAGAGTGAATTCTGAAAAACCTATAAAAGAATCCCTGAACTTCTAACAACTCCTTTTGGTGGACTATAAAAGGTTTAGTCCTTTCGTGGGAAATCCTTTTTAAAAGAAAAAACACTTTGGGACTTACGTAAATACATACCCCTTTTTGGTGAATTTCTCGGGGCGAACAACCTTTAAGTGTTAAAAGGTTTACCCAACCGGGACGGTTTAATCTTTCTATAGAAAAACCTAAAAGGGTAGAGAGATTTAACCAGAACCTTATTAAGTTAAAGTTAAAGTTTCCCTCAACAGCGTAGGCGGTAAGGATTAAGTCTAATACCTGAGGGTCTCCATCTTTTATGAAACTTAAAATGGTCTTGTTTATTTGGGCCATAAAATGGAAACGTTGATAATTTTTTGCCGCTCTTAGATGAAAGTATTCTTTTTCCACCCAATCGACCAGAGTTAGGGAACCGTTTTCTTCTTCTAACCAAAAGAAATGGTAGTTGAATGGTTCCAAGAGTCCCAATTTATATTTTTCCCCTTTAAAGTAATCGGGTGCAATAAAACTTCTTAATCCTAAAGAGGGAGTATAAATATAGACAGCCAAAGAGTTTTCTCCGATAGGAAACCTTTTTAGGATTATTCCGTTATCTCCAAACATATGCCCCCTTTGTCCTACAATTTAAGAGAAAAGATGCTCGACACCCTCCAAAGGATAAAAAAAATAAAAGACATTGAGAGGTTAATAGAACTCCAAAAACTGGAAGAGCTAAAGCATCAGATTCAAACGGTAAAGGGACAAGAAAAAAAACTTCTCCTTACAATGGAACAAAAATTGAAAAAAATCCGTGGATACCAAACCTTTATGGAAATTGATATCCTTCGCAGGGAAGTAAAAAAACTCCGTCAAAGGGAAAATGAATTAAAAGAAGTCCTAAAACAGCAGGAAGAAAAAATAAAACGTCTTAATTTGGAAAACAAAACCCTTTCCAAATTTATGGATAAACTGAAAGAGAGAAAACAAATAGAGGAAACACGACAGGAAATAAAAAACCTTTCCCAGCAATTTTTATTAAAAAAAACCTACGGAAGTTTCCTTTCTATAGTTTTCCTAACATTGGTGATTTTTGGATTAGGACAACCTATAAAAGCTCAAGAAAACCAAGAACCATTGGAAGTTCCTCCCTATCAGAAAATCCTGCTGGAACCCTATTTGGATATACAAAACAAAGAATTCAACCAGCTGGCGGAAAAATTACTCCAAAGTTTCCAAAAGTTAAACGAAAAGGAAAAACTCATAGAGGAAAAGAAAGAATTCCTCCTAAAAAAGGAAGAAGAAATAAAACAGCTCCTGCAACAGATATTTAAAATGCAACAGCAGGAGGAGGAAGAGAGAAAAGAAAAAATAAAAAAATTGCTGGAAATAATACAAAAAGCCGACCCCGACAGTGCGGGAGAAATACTTTCCCAAACAAAACCTTCGGTGGCCGCCGAAGTCTTATTGCAATTGCCCAACCCCAGAAGGGCGGGAGAAATATTAAGCTCGATGGAGCCCCAAGCCGCCGCCAGGGTTATCGACCTCTTGGTTCAAAAGAAAAAACAAACTCAACTTGCCATAATTCGGAAAAAAATAGAGGATATTCTCAAATATGTGGAAGAATAAGCGAAATACCTTTTTAAGTTATTTTCTTTTTTCAATACTCTCCTTTACCGGGATAGCAAATTCGGCGGTATTAAACAGTGGCCCAACTAAATTAACCCCACCCCAAAAACAAAACCCTGTTTATACGCTAAAGATTTATTTCGATACTAAAACCACCGACAACAGCATTAAACGCTACGATAATAACACTCAAAAATTCTTAAAAGTCCTTACCACCGAGTTAAAAACCCGCCTTATAAATTGGCTACTCTCCCAAAATGTGGAGCTTTTCTTAAACCGCGGGCTGGGAACCGACTACACCATAACCCTAACCTTTCCCGAGGTATATATATGGGAGTTAATCCAAAAAAAGGAAACCAACACAGGAGTAAAAAACTCCTTTGGTTATAAAATCCGAATAGTCCTTGCTTTGTATGTTTTTAAAAGTTCGGTAAACCCTACTTTGGAAATGTTAAAAACTTACACCTTTGATAGGTATTTCCCACCAAAAGGTGAATACTTACCTTTGTTTACATCGTTGGCCACCCCTATAGCGGACAGTTTCTTTTTAAACATTAAGAAGGATTTGGCAAGTTTTATAAAACAACAGCAGGAAATACTGCAATACTATAAAAATCTTGTTAAATGACACTCCCCTCACTAAAGTGAGGGGTTTCTCGCCTTCTTTGTGAAGGCGAGCTATCACCACCCAAAATAGGTGGTGGGGCGTGCCTGTTCCTCCTACGGGGTGGCTTAAAGCCACCACCGATGTAGGTTTCTTTCATCGATTTTATACCACATTTTTCAAAAAAAATCAATACCTCTTTTTAAAATTTTACATTTTACTAAAAAATTTTACTAAAAACGCCATTCATTTCCCCATTAAAATGGGGAGCATTCTGGCGTTTTTAATCGTAATTTTTTCCTATGCATATAGCCCTTTACTTAAATAACCTTTGGGGAATATCGGCAACCGCACGTATAGCCTCTATGCTATCTAAGGAATTTGTAAAACAGGGCCACAAGGTGGTTTTTATTATTAACAAACCACCGATAGAAATAGAGACAAAACTCCCAATAAAGGTTTTAAAAGGTAAAGGAGACCTTCAACGGGCATTGGAATTAGCAGAAATTTTCGAAAATGAAAAAATAGATGTCTGTCTGGGTTTTATGCGACCTCAATCTGTGGTAATGGCTTTATCTAAAATCCTTAAGGGGAAAAACCTAAATACAATCCTCGTTGGTTCAGTTCATAATAGCGACAACTCCCTAAGTTATAACCGTTGGTACCATCTACCTTATCGGTTTTTGGTTAGAAAACTATTCCAAAAGTTGGATGCTATAGTGGCCGTATCCGAAAGTGTTAAACAGGACTTAATAGAAGCTTTCTTCCTACCGTCAGATTTGATAAAAGTTATCCACAATCCGATAAACATAAACCTTGTCCGCCAAAAGGCCAAAGAACCTATTGAACCCTTTCTGGAAAAAGTTTTTCAGCATCCCACCGTTGTTAATGTCGCACGAATGGAAATCCAAAAGGGGTTAAACCACCTTATAAACATCTTCTCTCGGGTTGTTAAAGAAATACCTTCCGCCCAATTGGTTCTTATAGGAGACGGTTCCCAAAGAAGGAAACTTGAAAGCCAAATAACTAATTTAGGTTTGGAAAATAATGTGCACCTCCTGGGGTGGAAGGAAAATCCCTTCAAATACATGGCACGGAGTAAAGTTTTTGCTTTAACCTCTCTATGGGAAGGTTTATAGCTTTGGTTATTCTCGAAAGTATGGCCTTGGGAATTCCCCCCGTAGCTTTTAAAACCAGAGGAGACATGTTGAGGTTTTAAAAGATTGTTGTCCTTTGGTGGACTACCCTAACGAAGAAGCCTATGCAAAGGTTCTTATAAAAATCCTTACCGACCACAGTTATTTCCAAGATTTGAAAAACAAAGCTTTGACAAAAGTTAAAGAGTTTTCCGCCGATTACCTGCTGGATTCGTGATTGCAATCCGCCCCTGCACTGTTCGATTAATGCTCTTAAAGATGGTTCTGTTAGTTGGTAGGGTCGCTCAAAAATATTTAAACCTCTTTGAGGGATTAAAATAAATTTCGATGCAAGTTAATTCTATCCTAACATCGGATTTTGAAAAGGCTTTCCAAACAAAGGAAAGCACTCAAAATAACCCCGTGGAGGACTTTAAAAAATTTGTTTACTCGGTAGACCAGCAGATAAAAAAATCCTTGGAACTTAAAAAGGAATTTATAGAGGGCAAAGATGTTCCCCTTTATGAAATTTCCGTCCAAGCTCAGAAGGCTAAAATCTCCCTCGAGCTGTTGGTTAAAATACGAGACCAAGCGGTGGCCGCTTATAAAGAAATTGTCAATATGCAAATCTAATAAAGGGTTCCAAACTTAAATTAAACACCTTCCTCCTTAAATTTCTTTTCCCGGTCTTTAGTAATTGGCACTTGAAAACTCGAATATAAATCTTATAAAATTATGGCTTTATTCTACTCAGGATTAGCACTGTTTTTAATTTACGTTGCGATTTTACTTTCACGAAGGTTCGGTATTCCCGCCCTAATACCTATAATTTTTTTAGGGCTTTTTACTAAAGATTTTATCCATCCCGAACATTTGCACTTCTTTGTGGAGCTTGGTTTAATTCTGCTCTTCTTCTTCATCGGGCTGGAGTTCAATATTGAAAAGCTAAAGTCGATGACAGCAAAATCGTGGAAGGCGGGAATAGCGGACTTTGTAATAAACTTTTTCCCGCCTTTGGGTCTGGCGTTATTGTTTGGATTCTCCTTTGTGGAGGCCCTATTCATAGCAACGATTGTTTATCCCTCTTCGACTTCCATAATCGCCAAGCTCTTAATCGATTACAAAAGACTTATTAACCCCGAAACGGAACTAATACTGGGAATTCTGATTTTCGAGGATATTGTGGCTATTGTTCTGGTTTCAATCCTGTTTGGTATAACTCAAGGGCAGGTAAGCCCCGCCCACATAATAGCGAATATTGTTCTAATGTTCATTGTTGTTGGGGTCTCCATAGTAGTTGGTAAGATAGTGCTTTCGCGAATTACCCACTACTTAGAAAAAATCCTAACCGGCGGGGAAGACTTAATTCTGCTAATGCTCGGTTTGCTGTTGCTGGTAGCGGGTGGTTTTAAATTACTCGGTATTAGCGAGGTTCTGGGAGCCTTCATTTTAGGTCTAATGTTCGGTGAAACACCTTTTGCCGAAGAGATAGAAAAAAGCCTTAACGACCTAAAGGAGCTTTCAATGGCAATATTCTTCTACAACTTCGGTGCCTCTATACCCGCAATAAATGAATTGCCTAATCCGATATTCCTAATTCTGTTGGTAATATTGGCTATTGTAGGAAAGATTATCAGCACTTACATAGGCGGTCTTATGGCGGGATACTCTCCTAAACTCTCTCTAAGGGCGGCGTTGGAAATGATACCTCGCGGAGAATTCTCCATTGTGGTTACCGCTATGGCTCCCAAAAATCTCCAACCTTTAAGTGCTATTTTTGTAATAACCACGGCCGTAATAGGTTCGGTTATCTTTATTTATGCCCCCAAAATTGTGGATAAAATTTTCGGTAAAAAAACCAAGAAGAAAAAAGAAGTTCCCGACTATCTTAAAGACCTCGTTGGTTAATTTCTTTCTGTTTTTTCCTATTTCTAAAAACCTTAACGTCTAAATTTGTAGGAATTTCAAAACAGAGAACCATCTACACTATCTTAAGCATGCTAATAGCGGTATCCTTGGACGATAGACAATACACTTTGAACCTTAAAAGGGCCAAAACTTTGGGTGCCGATGCGGTGGAATATCGCATAGATAGCTTTGAAAACCTTTCTTTGGAACATTGTAAAGATGTGCTCCGCTACGGTAAGGAGTTAAACCTCCTTGGGATATTAACCGTTCGAGACCCCAAGGAGGGAGGTAAAAGAAAAATAGAAAACCGTTTGGAGTATTACGAACATTTAACACCTTTGGCAGATTTTGTAGATATAGAGCTTCAAGCCCCCGAGTTGGAGAGGGAAACGGTTAAAACTTTTGTCAGGGAAAACAATAAAAAATTAATCCTTTCTTATCACGATTTTGAAAAAACCCCTCCCGAGGAAGAAATAGAAGAAATTTTCCAACAAATGGTGGCGGCGGGTGCCGATGTAGCCAAAGTATCTTTTTACGCCCACGAGCTGGAAGATGTTTCCCGTCTGCTTTGCGTTGCCCGACGCCAACCTATTCCTACCGTATCTATCGCTATGGGGACAAAAGGGAAAATTTCGCGTGTTGCGGGTTTTGCCTTTAATTCAATAATTTCCTACTGTGCTTTGGATAAAGCCTTTGCCCCCGGACAGCTTACCTTGAGGGAAATGGTTGAGTTGAAAAAACTCTTCTTCGGAGGGTAATTTTTCCTCCTTCGGTTTTTAGATTCCTTTAAATTTCTACCTTTGAAAAACCGATGTCAACCAACAAAGGGTTGGAAATAACCAAAGATAAAACCCAAGTAGGTAGGGCTTATATAACAAAACTTGTTGTTGAAGGCTTTAAATCCTATGGCCCTAAAAGGAAGGAAATTCCTTTGGGGGAGGGCTTTATAGCAATAGTCGGGCCCAACGGGGCGGGTAAATCCAACATAGGGGACGCTATAAGTTTTGCCCTCGGTTTGGCTTCCTCCAAAGTTTTGAGGGCTAAAAATCTTTCCTACCTTATATGGAGTAAGGGCAATAAAAAAGCCCAATACGCGGAGGTTGAAGTTCACTTTAAAAACGAAGGAGCCTTTCCCATAGAGGCCGAAGAGATTATCTTTTCCCGAAGGGTTTATCCGAGCGGCCGAACGGTATTCAAAATAAACGGAAAAACCGTAAAAGAAAAAGAGGTTAAAGAGCTACTCTCTCGGGCGGGAATAACGGAAACCGCCTACAACATTGTCCTTCAGGGGGATATCGTCCATTTCCTTAAAATGACCCCCGTAGGGCGAAGAAAACTTATAGAAGAGATAGCAGGAATAGGCGAGTTCGACCAACAGAAAAACCAAGCCCTTAACGAGCTTCAGCAAATAGAAGCAAAACTGAAAGAGTTGGGCATAATTCTGTCCCAACTTGAGGAGCAATTAAAAACCCTCCGACGGGATAAGGAAAATCTCCACCTTTACAGGGAAATAAAAAAACAACTCCGAGAGGTAGAAATAAAACTCATCTTAAAGGAGCTAACAAAAATTATCCGTCAGAAGGAGGAATTAACTTCCCGACTCCGTCCCTTGGAGCAACAAATAGAATCCTTAAAAAGTAAAAGGGAAGAAATTAACCGCCAAATTACCCAAAAGGAAAAGCTTTTGACCCAAATCGAAAGCCAACTTTCCCCCTACAGGGAGCAACTGGGAAAATTAACTTCCGCCGAGGAATTTATTAAAAATACCCTTCAAGACCTACAAAAGAAAAAAACTAAACTCATCGCCCGTAGAGAGGAAATTAAGGAGTTAAAGATTTTCCTCCAAGAGGAGATAAAAACCTTAAAAAAACTTTCCGAGGAAAAACATTATCGGCTAAACCAACTAGAAGAAAGAGAAATAACCCCCCTAAAGGAGAAAAAAGAAAACCTTGTTAAGGAGATAGAAAAAATAGAGCTACGACTAAAAGAGGCTTTGGAGGAACTATCCCTAACCGAGAAAACTTTAAGGGAACTTTCCGAGGAAAAACAACAAAAGGAAAAACTCTTTCAAACTTTAAAGGAAGAGATTACCCGCCTAAACCTAAAATTGGAACAAACCTTAAACCAACTTCGGCAACTTCAAGAGGAAAAAAAACTTTTGGAAGAAGCCCTTAAAAAGGAAAGCAGACAAAAGGATTTAGAAGAAAAACTTTCTCGGACAAAAAAGGAATACGAACAACTTTCGGAAAAGGTAAAACGGTTGGAAACCCAACTCAAAAAGGTCAGGGAAGAAAGGGAAGCCACCCTAAAAAGGATTTTTCAATTAGAAACGGAAAATGGCTTTGGTGAAAACCAAGTGGTGGAAGAATTAAAGAAACACATAGAGGGGGTTTACGGAACTGTAGCCTCCCTAATAAGGGTAAAAGAAGAGGAACACCTTTTGCCCATCGAGGTGGGCGGAGGAAACCGCCTGAAGTATGTGGTGGTGGAAAACGAAGATGTAGCCAAAAAATGTATCGACTATCTAAAGACCCACCGCTTAGGAAGATTAACCTTCCTACCTTTAAACCGCGTTAGACCCCACCGCTTGGATTACCTGCCGAGGATAAACGGCGTTATCGATTACCTCTACAACTTGGTTGAATACGACCCTAAATTCGAAAAGGCGGTTCTATTTACCTTCGGAGATACAATCCTGGTTAGGGATTTCGAAACAGCCAAAAAACTAGGAATAGGTATCTACCGAATGGTTACCCTCGAAGGGGAACTATTTGAAAAAGGGGGAACCATTAGCGGGGGACATATAAGAACAAGCTCCCTCTTAAGGGAAAGTTTCATAAAAGGCCAACTGGAGGAACTTAAACAACTATTAGATGACCTAAATAGAAAAGAGAAAAAAATACAAAAACTTTTAGAGCAAACAAGGGAACAATTATTTAATACCCAAGGCTTGTATTACCAACTTCAGCGGCAGTTAAAGGAGCTTCAAACGCTCCAAAACCAAAAAAAGGAAAAGCTCCTATCTTTGGAAAATCAAATTAAACAGGGGCGGGAATATATAGCCTATCTGGAAAATCTCTTGGAGGAAAAACAAAAACAGCTGGAAACCCTTTTGAAACAAATAGAAGAGATAGACCACAAACTGGAGGAACTTAACCACCGTAGGGAAGAACTTTTTAAAACCCTATCCCAAAGCGGGCTTCAAATTCTAAAAAGCCAACTAAAGGACATTGAAAAACTCCTGGAGGAAAAACGAAACCTATTCCACTCTTTGGAAAAAGAACTTTTAAAACTCCAAAACCAAGTAAGGGAAAAAGAACAAGCATTATCAAATCTCCACGAGGAAGAAAAGAAACTAAAAACCCAAATCCAAGAAATAGACCAACAAATTCGACAATTGGAAAAAGAATTGGAAAACCTCAAAGAGCAAAAAAGGCAATTGGGTGAGACCATTTATGCCCTAACCGAAAAACAGTCCCGACTAAGGGAAGAAATTCAAGACCTAAAAGGACAGCAGTCATTGATAGAAGAACAACTGGAGGAGCTCAACAAAAAGCGGGAAAACCGTTTGGTGGAAATTTCCCGAATACAACAAAGTTTTGAAGACATTAAAAGAAAACTCCCTTCGGAGGTTACCATAGAAGAACCCAAAGAGGGAGAAAGATTTCTTAAAAAACTTAAAAAGGAATTGGAGGAAAAAATCCAAAGGTTGGGACAAGTAAATTTCCGTGCGGAGGAACAATTAAAAGAGGTTCAAGACCGCCATAGGGAAACTAAAGAGAAGTATCAAACCCTGTTGAGGGAAAAGAAAGCTATTTTGGAATTTATAAGAGAAGTAGAAAACCGAAAGAGAACTATTTTTCTAAAGGCCTTTAACGCAATAAACAAACATCTAAAAGAAATTTTTTCCTTTCTTTCTCCCGGCGGAAAGGCTTATATGGAAATAGAGAGGCCGGAAAAGTTATTTGAAAGCGGTATAAACTTGGTGGTCAAACCCCGCGGAAAAGATGTCAAATATTTGGAAGCTATGTCGGGCGGAGAAAAAACCTTGGCGGCCCTTTCGTTGATTTTTGCCCTCCAGCGTTATAAACCCGCCCCCTTCTACTATTTTGATGAGGTTGATGCCCACCTGGACGAAGCGAACGCCTTAAAGGTTGGGGAGCTAATAAAACAATACTCCAAAGAGGCCCAATTTATAGTGGTTACCCTTCGCGAAAGCGTAGCCTATTTGGCAGACCGACTAATAGGTGTTACGGCAAAAAATGGCATTTCCCAAACCTATATAGTTGACCCCAAACATTTTGAAAAGGCTCAATAGATACTTATGAACGCCTACCTTTTGGCGGGAGGTTTTTCCCGCCGCTTCGGGGAAGATAAAACTTTATACCCGTTTAAGGGAACCCCTTTAATACTTTCCCTTTTTAGGAAAGTATCCCGACATTTTCCCACTTGGGTTATTGCAAAAAATTTAACAAAGTATGAAAACTTAAACCTTCCCCTTTTGAAGGATTTATATTCCGACCTTCAAACTCCTTTGGTGGGAATTTTGACAGGCTTAGCCCATTCGGATAAAACTTTTAACCTATTCCTTTCGGCCGACTTACCGCTTTTGGACGATACCTTTTTAAGGTTTGTTAAAACTTTTTCCTATTCGGACAGGTATTTAGGTTTTATTCCTTCTTTGGGAGGAAAATATCACTTTACCTGCGGAGTTTACTCTAAAAGACTTTTACCCCTTTTGGAGGAAGCTATTAAAAAGAAAAACCTTTCGATGAAACAGTTTTTGGATTTCTTTTATATTTGGGAAGAAGATTATCTTTTAACCCACGGTGTTAATAAAAATGTCTGTTTCAATTTAAACACCAAGAGGGATTTGGAAATTTTAAAACAGCTTCAATCGACAACCTAAGGAGGCCAGCTTTTGGTCAAATTTTTCGTAGCCTCTAAGAAGATGGTGGATGTTGGAAATGGTTGTCTCTCCCTCTGCAACAGCCCCGGCAATAACCAAGGCGGCACTGGCCCTAAGGTCGGTGGCCTTTACCGAAGCCCCTTTAAGTTTTTCCACCCCCTCTATAAAAGCTTTATTTCCCTCTATCCTTATCTTGGCTCCCATTTTTTTTAGCTCGTGGGCGTGTTGGAAACGGTTTTCAAAAATTTTTTCCACAATGACCGACCGTCCCTTTGCCAAAGCATACAAAACCATAAATTGGGCCTGCATATCGGTGGGAAAACCGGGATAGGGTTGGGTTTCTAAATAGTTATCCCCTCTAAGGTTTGATTTATAAACCTCCACTTCCCCGGGGCTGTTTACTTTTAACTTAACTCCCGCCTTTTGGAGTTTTTCTATAACAGCCTTCAGGTGGACAACATTTAAACCCTTAACCTTTAAAGGGTTCCCCAACAAAGCTCCCAACACCAAAAAGGTTCCCGCCTCTATTCGGTCGGGTATTATTTGGTGCGTCAAACTATGTTTTAGTTCTTTTTTAGGAGGAACAACAATTTTAAAAGTCCTGTTAAAGATTTCTATTTTTACCCCCAACTTCCTAAGAAAGGAAACCAAGTCTAAAACTTCCGGCTCGAGTGCTACGTTTTTCAAAATGAATTCCCCTTCAAGGGCTGTTAAAGTTAACAGGGCATTTTCGGTTCCCGTTACCGTAATTTTTTCAAAGGTGAATTCCCGTCTTTTGGGTTTTGGGGGCAATTCAACCGTAATAAATTCACCTTCTTGCTCAATTTGACACCCTAAGCTTTGTAAAAACTTTAGATGTAGGTCTATGGGTCTTTTCCCTATCGGGCATCCCCCCGGTTGGGCTATTTGGGCTTTACCCAGAGAGCCGAGCAACCCGCCTAAAAAAAGTATCGAACCCCTAAAAAGTCCCGCCAGTTGGTAGTCTACTTTATTTCCTTTTATGGTTCCTCTAATTACTACCCTGTTGGTTTCGGGATAGAGAATTATCTCCTTTCCGAGGTTTTGGAGAATTTTTAACCCGTAGAGGGTGTCCAACAAAATAGGAAAGTTTTCCAAAGTTAGTTCTTCTACTAGTAGGGAGGCCGCCAAAAGAGGAAGGGCTGAATTTTTAGCTCCTGAAATAGACACTTCTCCCTTTATTTCCCCGCAGTTGGAAATTTTTAAAGCTTTGAATTTCCTAAGTTGGGTTATTAATCTCTCCAACTCCACAAGGATAATCTTAGAAAAAACTCTTTAGGGAAATCCTAAATTACATAACTTGCCATGGAAGCATTAAAAGTGAGACCCCCCGCGGTGGCGGGAACTTTCTACCCGGCCGATAAGGAAGAATTATTGGCACTAATAAAGTTTGTTTGTGGAGAACCTTATACGGGTGAAAAAATTAAAGCAAAAGCGGTAATGGTTCCTCACGCGGGATATATCTACAGCGGAAAAACCGCCTGCGAAGTTTACAAAAGAATAGAAATACCTTCCCATGTGGTCATCTTAGGCCCCAACCATACCGGAATGGGTGCCCCTGTCTCGGTTTACGACGGTGATGCTTGGGAAACCCCCTTAGGTGTTGTGGAGATAGATAAGGAAATCCGCGACAGGTTGATAAAAATTTACGGTTTTACCCCTGATGAGGACGCCCATAAATTTGAACACTCCTTGGAAGTTCAATTGCCCTTCCTCCAGGTGTTTGCCGAAAAGGAATTTAAAATTACCCCGATAGTTCTAAGTCTTTTACGCTACGAAGATGCCGTTTACATAGGCCGTCAATTAGGGAAAGTATTAATGGACTATAAAGACGATGTCCTAATAGTAATAAGCTCCGACATGTCCCACTATATACCGGCCGACAGGGCAAAAGAATTAGACAGCCTGGCTTTGGAATGCTTAGAAAAATTAGATACAGCATGCCTTTACGAAAGGGTCTTCCGCTATAACATTTCCATGTGCGGAGTTATTCCTGCCGTTGTAGGTGTCGAAGCGGCAAAAATGTTGGGGGCACAAAAAGGCATTTTGGTGGACTATACCAATTCCGGCCAAGTTACCGGAGATTACAGTAGTGTTGTAGCCTATGCGGGGATGATTTTTGTTTAACCCCTTTTATATTTCCTCTCAATGGACAAAAAGAAAAATTTAAACCATCAGTTGGAAGAAATTTTTGATTCCTCCCTTTCTGTAAATTCTGCCTGGGAGAAAATCCAGAACTTGGTAGAAAAGGGAGAAGTCCCCAAAGAGGAACTATATTTAACCCTATTAGAAAACATTGTGGACGACCTATTGGAAAACCATGAACATGTTAAAAACTACCTAAAACAAATAGGTTGGCCCATGGAAGAAAAGTCGGATAAAGATTGACGCGAAATTCTACTTTTCGGATTTTAGTTCCATATTCCTTTGCTTGACAATAAACTTAAAACCCAATGAAGGAAATCTTTCAAGAAATTCGTTCCCTTTTTCAGGATTTAAATATTGCCTACCTAAACCAGTATGTGGACGATTTGGAAAAATCTATAGATAAGGTTCATATAGCTTTTGTAGGAGAATACAACGCGGGAAAGTCTTCCTTAATTAATACCCTAATAGGTCAAAATGTCTTGGCCGAAAGAGATTTACCCACCACCAACCGCGTTGTTTTGGTTACTAATTGCGATATTGTTCACAGAAAAAAACTAGATAAATTTACAGAACTCTTGTGCATAGATGAACCCCGTTTGGAAAATATAGTATTGGTAGATACTCCGGGATTATCATCTGCCGTGAAAGAACATGAAGCGGCACTGTTTAAATATCTCCATAAAGCGGACTTGTTAGTTTTTGTTGCACCCTCCCTTAGGCCTTACACAAAGGAGATAGAAAACCTTTTAAAGGAACTGATGGAAAAACATTCTACTCAGCTAGCATATGTAATTAATATTTTCGAAGACCCAACCCTTTACTTGGAAGACCCTAAAAAAATAGACCGATTAAAAGAATTTGTAAGAGAAAAACTTTCCCAATTCCTAAGCTCGGAAGATGTTAAAGATTTAAAAATTTTTACTTTTAACCTACGTTTGGTAAGAAAAGGAGACAAACGATACCCGGAACTTGTAAAAGAATTTGAGGAATTTAAAAAGTTTATTTTTGATGAGGTTGCCGAAAAAGCTAAAAAACTTAAATTTGCTTCGATAAAAGAAAAATTGCTGAAACTACTTTCCTCGAGAGAGATACAAGAAAAAAAAGAGAAATTTAAAAACCTTCAACAAAAGCTATCTACTTTAAAAGCAAAGAAAGAAAACATAAATAAACTTGCCGAACAATTTAAACAGGAAGAACTGCAAAACATTGAAAAGATATTAAATACATTTTTTCAACAGCTCCAAGAGGAAATTGAAGAAATTTTAGCTCGTTATTCAAATATTGATTTTGTCAAAAACCCCCAAGAAATTCAGAATGAAATTAAAACATTAATTAAAAGTAGGTTTCTGGTAGAAGATTACTTGGAATTGTTTAGTAATCTACTGGATTACCGTTCTGCCTTGGTAAGAATAAAAAAAATATATCCCGATGTTGTTTTAAATCTAACCATACCAAGCGGAAGGCAAAATTTAATTAGAAACTTGGAAAGGGATATAGAAAACCTCCCTACTTCAGTTGGACTTCCCGGTAATATCGCTAAATGGGTTTTGGTTATAGGATTTCTTTTTACCTTAATAGGAGCCATTCTGGTGGCGGCTCCGGGATTGAATGACAATGAAAATCTTAAACAATGGGGTATTGTATCGATTATCTTAGGAATTTTACTAGGCTCAACATCCTTAATCCGCTTAATAATGGCTAAAAATAGTTATAAGAAACTTCTAGAAAATCGAATAAAATTTCTAAAATCTCACTATCTAAATCTTTTTAAAGAACGTTACCAAATTCAGTATGACGAAAAAATCAAAAACTTTAATATTGATATTGATAAGGAAATAAAAAAAATAGAATTACAATTGAACAGCTTAAAAGAGGTTCTTGACCGCGTGGAACTACTGAAAGAAAAGATAGTAAAGTATTAGTCCTTCTCCCTTGACAAAATTCCGTCGGGGGCTTAAATTGTAAAGTTCCGTTTACAGGAAAGGTCCTTTCAAAAGAGAAAGCTTAAAAGGGTGTTGACAAAAGAAAAAGAAGGAATAAATTAAAAATGTTGCGTTGGCGGGAAGGCTTCTTTAAAATGCCAACCTTAAAAAAAAGGTATTGACAAAAGAGAAAAAAGGAATAAATTAAAAATAATGCCCTTGATGAAGGGCGGCTCCTTGGCAACTGAATAGGGAAGGTTCCACCCATTAAATGAGGTGGCGCAAATAGTTCCC